>VOFH01000553.1_pt1:147500-285000 | contig 286250 bp, 325 predicted proteins | sample 5384091 | NCBI WGS metagenome assembly VOFH01 (sample SAMN12384727, study PRJNA508395) | human gut metagenome | isolation source: healthy gut G | host: Homo sapiens
TGCCCGGCCTCTGCCTTGGGCCCGCCGTCGCTCCCTGCCGTTATTACAGCCGTTCGATCGCGCGGCAGAGCATTACACATGCGTCTCTCCGGGTGAGCGGCGCGGAGGCGCTGCCCGAGGCCGTGCTTTCATCCAGAATTTCCGCACGCGCCATCGCGGAGACCGCCCGCTGCGCCCAGTCTGCCGCCTCGTCATGCTCCGCCGCCATCACCTCGCTGACTCCCGCGGCATCGCTCAGCAGGTTCGCCATGACGACGCTCGCCTCCGCGAGCGTGATCGGGTTCTGTCCCCGAATCTCGTTGAGCGCTCCGGCAGTCTCATAGCCGCAGACCAGTCCGTCCGCCGCCGCCGCGCTGATATACGGCCTGGCCCACGCGGAAAGTCCGCTGTCGTCAGCGAAATCCGTGCGGTCGGTCGGCTTTATCCTGAGCTTCGCCGCAGATGCCGCCATCGCGATAAATTCGCTGCGCGTCACGGTCTGCGACGGGCGGAAAAACGCACAATCTCCGATGCGCTCGCCCTGCATGATGCCGCGCGCGGCAAGGCACAGCGCCGCATAGTGCGCCGGATCGCCCTCCATGTCGGAATATGTCAGTCCGGCCCGGTTTTTCCCGATGCGGACCGTAATCTTTGCCGGTGCAGCGGCATTTCCCTCCGCGTCCACCGCGGTATAGCTGAATTCATCCTTTCCCGTGCGCGCGCCGGGCGTATAGATGATACGGTCGTCCTCGATCTCCGCTGTGCCGAGACGCGGCCGCTCAGTCAGCTGAAACAGCACCACATCCCCGTCTGCGTCCTGTGCACACAGCGCGGCTTCAGTCGACGCGCCCACGCAGGTCTCGAACGCGATGTCCTGTACCTGCGGCTGCGCGCCGGCCGCCCCGGCGGATGCTGCGCCGCTTGCAAGCGCTGCGAACAGCAGCAGAACGGTCAGCGGGAGCAGCAGCGCCGCCGCCAGCAGTCTCCTGTCTTTCAATGGGATTCTTCCTTTCCGTACAGTTATTTCCATCTCAGTCTGCACCGCTCCGCCTCTTTCTATTCGCTGTTTTGACGAAAAACCGGAAGCAAAGTCTCCCCCCTGCAATCAACCCTATAAAATCCGTCGAAATATTGAAAAAGCACTTGTCGAACGCCTGCGATTGTGGCATAATTTTATTATATGTTTAAGAGTATCAATACGAAAGGAGATTGACGATGGAAAATCATCAGCTCGTTCTTGTGCTGGATTTCGGCGGTCAGTATAATCAGCTGATTGCGCGCCGCGTCCGCGAACATAATGTATTCTGTGAGGTAAAGCCGTACAAGACCTCGATCGAGGAGATCAAGGCCATGAACCCGATCGGCATTATCTTCACCGGCGGCCCGAACAGCGTTTACGAGGAGACCTCCCCGAAGTGCGACCCGGCGCTGTTCGACCTCGGCATCCCGGTGCTCGGCATCTGCTACGGCTGCCAACTCATGGCGCACACCCTCGGCGGTCAGGTCACCGCCGCACAGGAGGACACCGCGCGTGAATACGGCAAGACCCGTACCTTCTACAACACCGGCTGCAAGCTGTTCAAGGGTCTGCCCGCCGAGGGCATTTCCTGGATGAGCCACGGCGACTACATGGCAAAGGTTCCGGAGGGCTTTGAGCTCGTCGCGCACACCGATGCCTGCCCGACCGCCGCTATCGCAAATGAGGCGCGCGGCTTCTACGGCGTTCAGTATCATCCCGAGGTAAACCACACCGAAAACGGCTCTCTGATGCTGAAGAACTTCCTCTATGAGATCTGCCACGCCAAGGGCGACTGGACCATGGAGGACTACAAGAACACCTCGATCAAGGCGATCCGCGAAAAGGTCGGCGACGGCAAGATCCTGCTCGCGCTGTCCGGCGGCGTTGACTCCTCTGTTGCAGCCGCTCTGCTCGCGGAGGCCGTCGGCGACCAGCTCACCTGCGTCTTCGTCGACCACGGCCTGATGCGCAAGAACGAGGGTGACGAGGTCGAGGAGGCGTTCTCCAAGTGGAACCTCAACCTCATCCGCATGAACGAAGAGGACGAGTTCCTTGCCGCGCTCAAGGGTCTGACCGACCCCGAGGACAAGCGCAAGGCGATCGGCGCGCAGTTCATCCGCACCTTCGAGAAGATGGGCAAGGAGATCGGCGCGAAGGTCGGCAAGGTGGATTACCTCGCACAGGGCACCATTTATCCGGACGTCATCGAGTCCGGCAAGGATGACGCAGCCGTCATCAAGAGCCATCACAACGTTGGCGGCCTGCCGGACTTCGTCGACTTCAAGGAGATCATCGAGCCGCTGCGCCTGCTGTTCAAGGACGAGGTCCGTCAGCTCGGCTTTGAGCTCGGTCTGCCGGAGTATCTCGTTATGCGCCAGCCGTTCCCGGGTCCCGGCCTCGGCATCCGCATCACCGGCGAGATCACCAAGGAGAAGTGCGACATTCTGCGCGAGGCGGACGCGATTTTCCGTGAGGAGATCGCAAATGCAGGTCTGGACACCCAGATCAACCAGTACTTCGCCGTTCTGACCAACACCCGCACGGTCGGTGTCATGGGCGACAGCCGCACCTACGACTATACCCTCGCCCTCCGCGGCGTCACCACCACCGACTTCATGACCGCCGATTGGGCTCGTATCCCCTACGACGTCCTCGACAAGGCTTCCAGCCGTATCGTAAACGAGGTCGCCGGCGTAAACCGCATCGTGTACGATATCACCTCTAAGCCCCCCGCTACGATCGAGTGGGAGTAATACCCAAAAGGCCAAAAAGCCTTGCAAATGCTGGACTTTTGCGCCCGGAAATTGCCCTGTGACAACAAAATGACAACATTTTAGATTATCCAAGAATAAAGAGCTATCTGATTTCTGTTAGAAAAGTCAGATAGCTCTTTTTAGTTCATTAAGATGGATGTAAAAAAATTGGTATTTCCCGCTCGATATTGACCTTTCCATTTGTAATAAGCTGTCGTCCTCCGAACGAAAGCGTTTTAGCCTTCATATTGATATATTTAATATTCTTAAATCCAAACTCTTTTTTTCAGCGTTACATAATAAGGATCTGACACTTTAGTCAATTTATATACTGCCCGATCAACAATTTGAATTGCACAATTCTTATCCTTTGCAATTCTGCAGGAATTCCAAATTACCAATTCTCCATACGAGGATTCCGGATTTTGCCGAATTTGTTCAATAGTAAGTCCATATTGAAGCATCTTTGGGAAGATATCTTTTTCTTTCTCAATGTCCCAGTATGTTCCAACATTCCAGCATATAACAATATCAATATTGGCACCAGAAAGTAGGTCATTAACATTTGCTTCGTCTGTAACGTCGCACTCAATAAAGCATACGCTATTCTCTGTCAACTCACACAGTGAATCCTTAATTGAATATTGAGATGCAGAAATCAAATTAAGGGCTTTACTTATGCAATAAGGGTTTTGATCTAAAGCAATAACCGAATGCCCTTCCTTTAACAAAGCAAGTGTGCTTTTGCCCTGTGCCGCAACCGATTTCCAGTACCGTCTTATACCGAGATATTTGCGCTGCCAGATGTTTGTAGCTATTGTGTTCCGAAAATACTCGGCGCTGTTGTTCCATTCGTTTGCATATTTCTCCTTTTCAGTCATTGACAGCCACCCTTTCCAGTTGAGATACAGCTATTGGTTTTCAACTCACTCATTTGTTTTTCAATCGGTCTTTGAACGCCTCCACCAGCGCATCGCTGAGCTGCTGGGACGGGACTTTCACATAGCCGGAGGCTTCGTCATATTTCGGGTAGTTATAACGCCACTTGTCGTAGTCCTCCCGGTTGATTTCTCCGCTACGATACTTTTCCGCTTGCTGCGCCCAAGCAACAAGCATTTCGGAAAGCTCAGCGGCGTCCTTCCCCTTCCGGGGATCAACACGCAGGGAAACGCCGTTTTCGCCGGTTTCCACCGTCAGGCCGTAGCGATCCTCTAAGGTAAACAGGGTGTGCATCAGGCCGAGATAGCTGTCAATGTCCGGCACGGACAGCGCCAGCGGCGAGACGCCCAGCGCACTGGCAAGGTTCTCCGTCAGCTCTGCCTTAGGCGTTCTGCTGCCGGATTCATACTGCGCCATACGGATGTCGGCGGTCTTTTCCGGGAAGCCGATCACCTGCCCCAAGTATTTTTGTGTCATTCCCCGCAGATTACGGAAAAAGCGAATTCTCTCACCGATTGCCATAGCACAACACTCCTTTATGTATTGTACAATTAGTATAGCATATGAATTTAAGTTGTGTCAAGATAGCAAAAGCAAAAAAGTTAAACATTTTATCGCGAGCCTCTTGACAATAGCAAATTCGTTTAGTATAATGACTATAGCAAATAGCGTTAAGTTATTCGTAGACAACAGAACATCCGTCGTGCGTCACGGAAATGGCGTACCCGCTCGGGCAAATCGGAATGCGGCCAGAAAGTTCTCCGACACTAAACAAGAGAACTATAACCAAACGAAAGGGGTGATGAAATGGAGAATACGAGCTTTATGAAAGTGGATGAAGTGGCACAGGAATTGGGCGTTTCCAAATCCTACGCCTACAAGATCGTGCAAAAGCTGAATGAGGAACTGAAAAACAAGGGCTTCCTCACGATTTCGGGACGAGTCAACAAGCAATATTTTATGGAACGCACCTGTTACGGTGCCGTTCAGAAAGAGAGGTAAAAATGTCCGTTTACAAAGATACCAAGAACAACACTTGGAAGGTCTACTACCGTTTTACGGATTGGCAGGGCAAAGTCCACCAGTCTACGAAGCGAGGCTTTCCAACCAAACGAGAAGCTCTTGCTTGGGAGCGGGAACAGCTCCACAAGGTGGAAGCTGATCTGGATATGACCTTTGAGAGCTTTATCGACACCTACACAGCGGATATGAAGACCCGGCTCAAGGAAAACACTTGGGCCACCAAGGAGCATATCATCCGCACCAAACTGCTTCCCTACTTCGCAAAGCGGAAAATGAACACGATCCAGCCCAAAGACATTATCGCTTGGCAAAATGAGATGATCAAATGTCGGGATAAGAGCGGCGAAGCGTATTCGCCGGTGTATCTCAAAACCCTGCACAATCAACTCAGTGCTATTTTCAATCACGCCGTGAAATTCTACGGGCTGAAAGACAATCCCGCCGCCAAAGTCGGCAATATGGGCAAGGCCAAGGCAAGAGAGATGCTTTTCTGGACGCAGGAGGAATACAAGAAATTCTCCGAAGAAATGATGGACAAGCCTGTTTCCTTCTATGCTTTTGAAATGCTGTACTGGTGCGGCATCCGTGAGGGAGAGCTGCTGGCGCTGACCCCGGCGGATTTCGATTTTGACCGGGAGACGGTCACGATCAGCAAATCCTATCAGCGTATCGGTGGCCGGGACATCATCACTGACCCGAAAACGCCGAAAAGTAACCGGACGATCAAAATGCCAGAGTTTCTCTGTGAAGAAATGCAGGACTATATAAAACAGCTCTACCGAATCGGCAAAAATGACCGTCTGTTTGAAGTTACAAAAAGCTATCTCCATCACGAGATGGACAGAGGGGCAAAGGCCGCAGGGGTAAAGCGCATCCGAATCCACGATCTGAGACACAGCCATATTTCGCTCCTGATTGAAATGGGATACTCGGCGGTAGCGATTGCTGACCGGGTGGGACACGAAAGCATCAATATCACCTACAACTACGCCCACCTGTTCCCATCCACGCAAAGCGATATGGCGGACAAGCTCAATCAATTCAGAAAGGACGGTGTAAACGATGTCGTCAAAGAACAGAGACGAGCATAATCGCTGGCGCAATAGGACTGTCGCCTTCCGGGTATCGCCGGAGGAAGATGCTCAAATTGAACGCTATGTGCAACTCTCCGGGCTGACCAAGCAGGATTATATCACCCGACGGCTCACCCACAAGGATGTGATGGTGCAGGGCAATCCCAGAGTTTTCAAGGCGCTGCGGAATCAGCTTGCCGAAGTGCTTTTGGAATTGCAGAGAATTGAGAGCGGCAGCGCAGTAAATGATAAGCTGCTTGACCAAATTGAAATGATCGCCGATATTCTCGGCGGAATGAAGGAGGAATCTGAATGACCAAAGAAAAAGAAATGACTGCTCCCGTTGTATCTGTTGGCGCAGATATGGAGCAGTCATCCCAAAACCTTACTGATAATAGTTTAACCGATTTTGGCCCGAATTTCAAGGGGTTTGATGAAATGCAGAGAGAAATTCTGCGAATGATGGACCCTTCCTACTTGAAAACCGTGTCAATGTCTGAACTGTTGGACAATGTGTACCAGAGCAAGCCGCCCCTTGTGGACGGCCTGCTCTACCGGGGGTACTTTACCTTTTTGTCGGCGCTCCGAAGCTGGGCAAGAGCTTTCTAATGACTCAGCTTGCCTATCATATCAGCACTGGCACGCCGCTGTGGAATTATCCCGCCCACAAAGGCACGGTGCTGTATCTTGCCCTTTGAGGACGATTACCGCCGCTTGCAGGAGCGTTCCTATCGGATGTTCGGCACGGCAGAAAACGAGAGCCTGTTCTTCTCTGTTTCTGCCGGACAGCTCGGCAGAGGTCTGGATGAACAGCTCACCAATTTTCTACGGGAGCATCCGGACACTTCCCTTATTATTATCGACACACTTCAGAAGGTGCGTGAGGTCGGCGGGGACAACTACAGCTACGCCAACGATTATCAGATCATTACTCGCTTGAAGGCGTTGGCAGACAGCTATGGCGTCTGTTTGCTCCTTGTCCATCATACCCGAAAACAGCAAGCAGACGATAAGTTCGATATGATCTCCGGCACCAATGGGCTGTTGGGTGCGGCGGATGGAGCATTTCTGCTCACCAAAGAAAAACGCACCGATAATGCCGCTTGTCTTGATGTATCCGGAAGAGATCAGCCGGATCAGCGACTGCACCTTTTCCGCAACGAGGAAACACTTGCGTGGGAGCTGGAGCGTGTGGAAACGGAGCTTTGGAAAGCGCCGCCGGAGCCGCTGCTGGAACAGGTTTCAGCTTTTCTTTTTCGGCTGGTAAGGATTGGGCGGGAACGCCCACAGAGCTTTCGGCACTTCTCGGCGTGGATATGAAGCCCAACGCCCTGACAAGGCGGCTGAATGTCAACGCCGGACGGCTGCTGAATGAGTACGGCATCCGATATGAAAGCAGCCGCAATCGGAACGAGCGCACTGTAAAGCTTGCAGCGACAGAGCGATCGTGACGATATGTGACGGTGTGCCGATATTTCTATGAGCGGGTGCGGTATCAAAAATACCGTCACCATCGTCACACACCGTCACAGAAGTTTCGGCGGGGTGCAGGGTGACCTTTTTCAAAGGGCAGCCCTGCTGGGGGAGGCAACCGCAGTTGCCGGGGCAACGCCCCACTGAGCGTGGCATTGTGCTGCGCTCAGTCTCCCCCTCGGAGAGCGCAAACAGCATCTTTTGATGGCCGCAGGCTGTCAAAGTGCTTTTGCGTTACTCTTGACAAGAGTAACAGAACCCGGCGTCGTCCTCGCAAGCGCCATATCATTCGCCCTCCCGCCAGCGGCAGGGCTCATTCCTTCTGCTGCTCGTCCTCTCTGGGAAAAAGTCTCGCTGCGCTACCAACTTTTTCCCGATTTTGATTCTTGAAAGGAGGTGAGATTTTATGAAGAGAACGATCAGCGCCGAGGTGGGCAAAGGCTCTGTCAACCACAACAGCCGCAAATTTCGGGCAGAGAATGTAGACGGAAGCCGCACCGACCGGAATATTGACTACTGCAACGAGCGCATCCAGACGGTATACCACCAACTTTTCGATGAAGCTCTGAAACGCTACAACGAAAAGCAAACCCGAAGTGACCGGCGTATTCCGAACTACTACGAGAAGATTCGCTCCGGCAATCAGGAGAAGCCCTTCCACGAGATCATTCTGCAAATCGGGAACAAAGAAGATATGAGCGCCACCGGCGAATATGCGGAGCTGGCACGAACCGTACTGGACAAGTATTATCAGGGCTTTCAGGAGCGCAATCCAAACCTCCGGGTGTTCTCGGCGCATCTCCATATGGACGAAGCTACACCCCATATCCACATTGACTTTGTGCCGTTCACCACTGGGAGCAAGCGAGGGCTTGATACCCGTGTATCGCTGAAGCAGGCGCTGGCGGCGCAGGGCTTCAAGGGCGGCACTCGTGGTGCAACGGAATGGGCGCAGTGGGTACAGTCCGAAAAGGAGCAGCTTGCCGCCGTGATGGAGCGGTATGACATCCAGTGGGAGCAGAAAGGGACGCACGACAAGCACCTCTCCGTTCTGGATTACAAGAAGCAGGAACGAGAGAAAGAACTCGCTGCACTGGACACCACACTTGCCGAAAAGCAGAACGAGCTGGAAACTGTACAGAATCGGATCGACAACTTCGATCAGGGTGTGCAGTCTATTGAAAAGTTGGAGCAGCGGATTGAGTCGGATGCAGAGTTTCAACTCCCCGATCCACCCACGCTAATGACCGCCAAAACCTACAAACAGCGATTCGTTGACCCACTCATTAGGAAACTGAAAGAAGTCATCCGAGAGGTGTTCTATCACTATTATAAGGCACTGGACAGCTACCACCGGCTGAATAACACCAACGGGCGGCTCTACCGAGAAAACGAGCATCTGACCATCGTCAATGACAAGCTCAAAGGAGAAAATGAAGTCCTACGCTCCGAATTGAAGGATTTCCGCTTCCTGCGGAAGGCCCTTGGCAGTCAGCAGATCGATAATCTGATTGCACAGGCAAAAGATATGGAGCAGCAGCGAAAGCAAACCCAGCGCACAAGGCGCAGAAATACAAATTATGAAAGGTAGGAACAGGCAATGGCAAAGACGATTTTTGAGGAAATGGGAGGCACTTACACACAGGTCGGAGATTACCTTCTCCCTGATCTGAAGCTGCCCGAAGAAGAACAGCAGCCCATCGGCGTGTGGGGACAGCGCCACTGGCGTTACCTGAAGGAGCATCGCCGGGCAACCTATGCGACCCTTCTTACAAGCGGCAAGTTAAATGGTTATCTTGCCGACATCGACCGTCAGGCGGAGGAACTATTCTCTCGGCTGGTAAAGCAGATGGCCGAGGCGGAAGGTATCACGGAGCATCTCAAGGCAGACAACCAAATGGAGTGGGTCAGAAGGATGAATAACATCCGAAACAGGGCTATGGAGATTGTAAATAGCGAACTGATTTATAGGGTATAAGCGCAACGGCGGCAGGGTGGGAATCCCTGCCGCTGGTTTTATTGGTTTTGTATATCATCTGTAATTTTGATTTCTCCGGATACTATCTCTGGCGAATTCTTGGATGTAATCGTGTATGGTATACCATTGAAAAGGTCTTTGACAAAAATAACTGAAGGGAATGCGATTATTGTATTATGCTTAATATAATCATATTTTAATTTTACAATATACTTTTCCCCCTCATCAAAGCACGAATAACAAAATACATCAGCAAGTTCACTCTCAAAATCATTACTGTAATCTGGAGTATGTCCAGGAAAGATGGAAGGCATAGAAACACGAGGAGAAAATCTTCTGTTCGTCACAATGGAGGAGTCGTAATCCGAATACATTGATGTACTGCATATACCAAATATCTCGCTCATATTAAAGTCGTTCAGAAGATAACCCATCTCATCGTTGTTCAGCTTTGGGAATTCGCTTATAGGCAGTAAGCTGCCTTTTGGTATAGTGAGAGATATTTCTATATCTTCATCAACATCTGTCCCGCCATTCTGGAGAGCAAGCTTTAGGCACTTTTTATCAGTAAAAGCACATTCTATAGGCGCCCATTCTAATGCTTTTGAGATCGTTTTCAAGAGTTTTTTAATAGCGTCGTATTTTTCTTCTTCCGCATCTGTTCCATTAAGCGAATATCCGCCCATTATACCTGTTGGTACGCTACTCTGTGATAGGTTTCCAAGGATGAAAAAATCTTCCGCAATGTTGATTTTTAGTTTTTCAGCCACAGAGTATATTATTTTTCGTTCATCTTCGCTAATCTCGACAGGCTTATTAAAAGTAAATGTGTATTTTGCAATTTTTCCTGGCAATTCAACACGTTTCTCTAATTTTCGGGCAGAAATATCATCAAAAAGAGCACGGATTTTCTCCAAGTACTTACTTATGGTCATTTCAGTATTTGGAACAAAACTAATTATTGGTGCTTCATCACTGATATGTTGGCATTGATCTATACCTACAACCTTTAATTCAGAATGACGTTCACTCTTAACTTCAGCAACTCTCTTTTCACTTAAAAAGTATTGGGACAAATGTGCAAAGAACATTGTTCTGAATTCTTCGTCCGTTGAATATGTGAAGTAGATTCCTCGGTCTTTGTATTTATCATGAAATGCTTGAACCTTCTTGTAGCTTTCTCCATTCATCTGCGACGGAGAAAGAGGCTTGTCCGAGAAATACATAAATACCTGTTTGCCCGAAGAGAGCATAATTTCTACTTCTTCCTCTGTGCCAGAGCCGTATTCATCGGTAGGGGTTCCAAAGCGCGTCCACAAAATGGCAACTGCAGCATCACAATCATTTACGAATTGCTCATTTAGCAGCGCTTGCGGTTTTCCACCTGACTGTGCATAGGAGTTTTTACGCCAATGCTTTGTCCGAATACTTATTCCCAGAGCATCAGAAAACTGAGTATTAAACTGCGACACTGCGTCCTCAATAACGGGAATCTCATTTGTGATGTCTCCAGGGCACGAAATGAGAAGATCATATTGGACTATATTTTTAGGCATATATTCACCACCTTTTAACATTTTTTAGCGCTTCGTTACATCTTTTGTTTTCTCGATTTTTCTATCCGCATAGAGAACTACATCTTTGATTACCAGCTTCTGCACAGCGGAAATCAATGCTGCCATTGCATCATAATCAGGTTTCCCGTCTTTCGTCGGAAGTTGCATTTTGAAATGTATGCTTTGTGAACTTCTCAATTTTTTACCATAAGAATATTTTCCCCGTAAAGCTCTTCCCATTGCGGCGGCAAAAACAACATACAAGTTCTGAATATTCCTTCTCTGTGTTCCAGTATACCCCCCGTGTCATCACCTGCTCCAAAGTCATAATTACGATAAAAACTATTTCCAAATATATCAATAGTAATTGAATTTTTCGGAAACCGGGCAACAGGGTTCGAAATATACCCAATCACTCCGGTATTCGTTGTCCCAGACATCACAAATGGAACATCCCCAGGAAGCTGATCATCTTTTTTCAAACGCCGTCCTTGTTTTATGTTGTTAAATATTTTTATGAATTCAAATTCCGAAAAAAGGTATTTGATGTTTCTTGTAGCGCTCAATAATTGCCATTTCATTATTGGATAATTCGTAATTATCCAGTCCACTTACTGTTAAGTAAGCGGACAGCTCCGCTACACGCTCCGCTTCCAGCTCCGCTATAAAGGACTCCATAAAATCAAAGTCGATTTCACCCCTCTTTTGAGGCAATTGAATATGCTTGTTCTTTACTACATTCCAGCCACCAAGCTTGTTTTTATATGAGTAAACTGGCAAATCAGTAACCTTATTAATACACATAACCATAAAAAGGTACTGGCGTGAGGACAATTCACGATCATCAAATATCCATCTTATGGCATAAGCATCTGACAAGACTGTAAAATCGTTCGGCTGGTAATAGGCTCTGTAAACATCGCTATTTGAAGGAATTGATATAACATTTTGGAGAATCGTTGCACCCCTCTCGAGGTGCATAGTAATTTAGCCCCTGATTATTGAAACTCGAAGTTAGACAAGGCAATGTGTATTCACCTAAGGGTTGATTAGGAAGCTCGTCTGCCTTATAAGGGAGCTTATTTGTTTTTACACGCTGAAACAGTTCCCCCATTTTGTAGTCGCCCCACTTAACATTCCCCAGTTTTTTGTTAAGTGAGGCATTCATTTTCCCAGGCGGTCATCCTCCGATTCTTGATTTTTTATAATACTGGAAACTTCCCATGCAAGATAATCCCGTACTGTTTTCTTGAAATCATCCAGTGTAGGTTTCGTGTCTACTGGTACTGTTTGATTCCAGTCGGCGCCGTTTTCTGGATCAATATTACCTTCATAGTATTCTTTTTTCTGTATAATAGTGTAGTTTTCCGTTGCCAAAGCGAACCAAATCAACAAGTTCTGCGTATCGTTCTTTTGCGTGGTCAGTGTCCCGTAGATTACAGCTTGCTTTTTTACGGTTTGTTCGTGTATAGCCGTCAAAAAGAGAAGTCAATAAACTTTACAGTGTCGTCTTTCTGGTGTGCTTCTCCGACGCGGAAAACATAGATATTTGTCTGAACACTTGACTTTCCGATGAACAGGTCAATCGGCATTTTAATGCTCGCAAGCAGGGTGCTATGTTTCAAAATCTTTTTGTTATATTCTGTCGCTTTGCCACTGCCTGCGGAATTCTGGATGATGATTGCAGCGTAGCCTTTGCTCATCATCGAGAGGGCTTTTTCAACGAAAACCATTCCATTGCCCGGCGCAGAATACGGCGGATTCAGGACAAAAGCATCTGCCGGGAACTTTTTATCGGTTTTGTCAAAACCATAATGACCATCGAATTCTTTTCAGGGAGTCCTTGTTCAGGATATTAGAGCTGCCGTCGCCCATCAGAATCATATTGAGGATAGCAAGCATATAAACTTCCGAAAGGATTTCAAGGCCGAGAAGCTGATTTGCCTTGATCTCCGCAGATTTCAGTGCAAAAGGCATCTGGGGATTTTATCTTTTCTTTAGCATCTATCAGCATCTCATTCATAGATGCGACGAGAAGCCCGGCCGAACCGGTTGCAAAATCCCACACATAAGAATCCTTGTTTACCCTTGCGAGTCTTGCCAAAAGAGTGGCAACATAGGAAGGCGTCAGCACAACATCGTTCAACTTGTCCTGTGAAAAGCCGAGCCAACTGTACATTTCATTAAACAACTTACCAGTAAAATCAGTGCTTAAACCGATTTTATAGTAAATACCAAGATCGTCGATGATTTTTGTGAATACCCGTTTGAGCTGACTTTCTCCGTTTTCAACCTTATTGATATTATCGGTTGTCAGTGTGTTTTTGTAAGGTACGGACGATCAGATCCCGTTTTTCCTGCGGTAGGTTCTTTTCGCTCAGAAACGCTTTGATCTTCCGGAGGATAATATCGCCGTCACGGTTGCCTTCTTCAGTTGAGGATTTCAGTTCTGATTTTTCCAGTGCGGCAACCTTCCGGGAACGCCGAGCGTTGCAATAATGGAAGCTGCCACAAGGTAAACACGGTCACGTTCACTTAACCCTTTTTCATTGTTATAAATGTCGTTGTTCAGTTTTACAAGACTGGCGTTAATTTCCTGCTCACGATGCTCTCTGAGCTTTTCGATCTCTTCCTGTGAAAGTCGGAGGCGCTTTACTTTTTCAATAAAGCTGTCAAAATTGCTCTTTTTAGGAAAGAAAAATCGGTGTACTCATCGACCTTCTGCCCGATACCGAAATTGCTCTTGGAAACATAATATACGCCGATTTCATATTCCAGTTTTCCGGCATCGTTTTTGTAGCCGGTCATTCCGATGGCAATAATATCGGTATAGCTCGTATAATGCAGAAGTGCATTTGCATAATGAACGGCACCATTCACGGCATACGAATTGATATTCTTGAAATCGGGTTGATTTTTGGAGGTTTTGTTTGCAACCTTGCCATCCACATCAAGCTTAACAAGCTTATCTTTATAGCCCTTATACTCAATCAAAATCGGGTAATTGCCCAAATTCTTGTCCTGCAAAAGGAGTTTTGCGTCGGGACGATTCCCGCCTACACCACCATTTTTGGAATAGTAGTCATTAAGCGCCTGGTCTATTTCTGTATTTAGCGATTCCTGTTCCAGTTTATAATCAAGTTTATACGATTTCAGCCAACCGTTTGCAAGATCCGCAACATTCGGCTCGACAGATTGAATTTTAGCCATTGTTATTTCCTCCCTGTGTCCAGCTACCAATATAAGCTGACCAAGATTCTGTGTAGTTGTTGCCAGTAACCGTTGCCTTGTACGGATCTGCCAAGAATATTTTTATCGTCCTCAGCACCGTATCAAAATCATCGGTCTTTGTGTCAATCTTCCGGCAGAATGCTTTCCACTTTTTCTGCATTGCATCGTCGCTTCCAAAGGCCATGACCTGCTCAAACTGCTCCACCGTGAACTTGTGTCCACGATTTTCAAAGGTCTTTTTCAGCGCTTCCGTCAGCGTTGCACCGTCAAAATCAAACTTGTTCGCAAGATAATAGAGATCATAGTAATCCTTCATCCGGCTGGAGAATTCCATCAGGCTGAGAATTGCATCCAGCTTCTCGGCAACGGTCGTTTCCAGCGAATAGGTATTGACCGTCGGCGCCTCAAAACCGTCAAGCTGCGTTGGTATCTTCCGCTTTTCCTGTCTCGGCACGATGATGTCCCCCACACCGAAATCAATGCCAAAAGGAGTTTTTGTGTTCTTTATCCTTGCTACAAGGGAAGCACCAATACCGGCGTACTTCTTTGCCACAGCAATGGGAGCCACATTTTTGATTTCAAATGTGATAAAATCGTTGCCTGTTTCGGTTGCAATGATCTCCTCCAATATCGCCTGGAGCTGTTCCGGTGTATTGGGCATCTTTCTGAGCAGAAAATCCACATCAGCCGTAACACGGCTATCGAAATCCGTGAGGGAATAGAGGAACAGTCCGCCTTTGAGAACCAGGTTTTCCGCATATTTTGACTTTTCCAGTCGGCGCAGGAACTCTTCCTGGCAGAAAAGCTGTAAGCAGAGCTGATAGCTTCTGCCGCTTTTTGCGGCTTTGTTTCTGAGCCGTGCAAGCACGGATGCAGCCACGTCAGCCATTCAGCAGCACCTCCATCACACTCATCATTTTCTTATAAACACCCATTTCCTTTGCGTATTTGGAAAGGTTGGCAAGGTTTTTCTTTTCATCCGCCACATAAGCATTAACAGCTTTGTTGAATATCTCGTTATCCAGCTTCGTGCGGTACTTGAAGCAGTCGCAGATGGTTCGCTCACGGTCATAGACCGGAAGCGTTACGCCATTGAAGGCGCCAGTTGTTTCCCCAGGTGATACATCGGATTCTGCACATAATACGCTTTCACCGGCACTTCCGTCTGAATCACCTTCACCGTTCTGGAATAAGAGCGTGGGACGGCAATCGACCATTCTCTGGGCGCAAAGTCGCTATAGCCGTAGTAGAATAGAGCTGATTCAACGCAGATGACCCCGTGCGTCATCAGTTTCGAAAGGATAAGCTCCTCTTTGGGCTCGTCTCCGACGGCCAGCTTGTAATACCCTTTTTTCACACGCTCGAGATAGCCCTGCTTACAAAGCGCATATACATCCTGGTCTTTGAGTCCGGCAGAAATAAAATCCGATTTCTTTGCAATTTCTCCGATGGCATCAAAAACTTCGTTGACAATATCGTACTTGCTCAACCTGTCACCAACTTTCTGCACGCAATACTTGCATTATGCGTGTTTATATTATAATGCCTAGGCCCTCAAAAATCAATATGTTTTGCACGCTTTTTGAAAATATTGCGTGTAAATTTTGAAAAGCGGTATTGCAATTCAAAGAACACTGCGCTATAATATCCATACAGATTGGGTCTACACCAACCTATCTGCCTGACAACACAATGACAACAGGAATTATGATACACCGTAATTCTTGGATAATCTAAATAATCCCGATACACTGTGAGAAACGATACATACAAAATCGTTTAAGTTAGCGTTTCAGGGAGCGAGTGGGAATAATCTCAGAGGTCAAAAAAAGTCCGTAAACACTGGACTTTTTGATCCTTGATGCCCCTCGTGGCAACGATTTGGCAACAGAATTTCATTATTCTCAAGAAAAGAGCTATCTGATTTCAAATGAAGTCAGGTAGCTCTTTTTTGCTTTCTGGATTTTCCTAGTCTGATTCCAAAAACGTTTTCTACAGCGAGATGAGTGGAAGTGGCTCGTTTTTCGTTTCCCCTATATTTGAGTATGGTTTTGGTCGCAGATTCCTCAGACGGAGATAAATATGCTCCATATCCCGTCCAAAACACATCGAAGTATTTTCTGGAATTTAGATTCCGGTACTGATCTATCTAATCTCTGCCGCACCTGCATCCCTTGACAAACGCTGTGACGGCTGTTATGATAGCTATGGAAAAAGAGCTCATATAATCTCGCTGTCATGGCGCGAGAGTTTCTACGAGACCGCCGGAAGGTCTCACTATGAGTGTCCGCTGATGGTAATTCCCCATCTGACGGGCACTTTTTTCATGCCCAGATTGCGGAAAGGATGAAAAATATGAAACTTCTGAAGGGCGACATCGTCCACGCACCTGTGCTCGGAGCACTCGAGACCATCCCGGACGGCGCGCTGCTGCTCGATGACAACGGCACGATCTGCGAGGTACTGCACGAGCAGCCGCAGGATTTCGACGGCGAGGTATTCGACTGCACCGGAAAACTCATCATGCAGTCGTTCGCTGATATGCATCTGCACGCGCCGCAGTTCCCGAACGTCGGCACAGGCATGGATCTGCCGCTGCTCGACTGGCTGATAACCTACACCTTCCCGGTCGAAGCGAAATTTGCTGACCTCAGCTACGCGCGCCGCGTCTACCGCAGACTCGCGCGCGACCTCATCGCGAACGGCACCACACGTGTGTGCATGTTCTCCTCCCTGCATACGGACGCAACGCTTGTGCTGATGGAGGAGCTGGAACGTGCGGGCGTGACCGGCTTTGTCGGTAAGGTAAACATGGACCGCAACGGCGGAGAAAATCTTCAGGAGACCACCGGAAACTCCATCCGCGAGACACAGCGCTGGCTCAACGAATGCAGCCGTTTCACCCACATCAAGCCGATCCTGACGCCGCGCTTCACTCCTGCCTGCACGGATGAGCTGATGGCCGCGCTCGGAAAGATCTCTGCGGAAAAGGGTCTGTATGTGCAGTCGCACCTGTCGGAAAACCTCGATGAGATCGCGTGGGTGCGCGAGCTGCACCCCGACTGCGCGCAGTACTGGGAGAGCTACGATAAATTCGGTCTGTGGAAGGACCACACCATCATGGCGCACTGCGTCCACTCGGATGCGCGCGAGCGCAGCGCCATCCGTCAGGCCGGTGTTGTCGTCGCGCACTGCCCGGACTCCAACATCAACCTGTGTAGCGGCATCGCGCCGGTGCGGCAGATGCTGAATGAGGGCCTCTGGGTTACGCTCGGCTCGGACATTGCCGCAGGCTCGTCGCTTTCCGGCAGCCAGATGGTCACGATGAGCATCCGCGCCTCCAAAATCCGCCACTTTACCGACCCGGAAAAACCGGCTTTTCTGACCGTTCCCGAGGCGTACTACCTCGGCACGACATCCGGCCACCGCTATTTCGGCGCCGGAAACGGCTTTGCCGCAGGCGACCGACTGCACGCCGTTGCAGTCGACGACCGCGATTTTACGGAAACACCGCGGGCGCTCAGCCTGTCCGAGCGCCTCGAGCGCGCGCTGTACACGATGACCGCCGCGAACGTCTGCGCGGTATGGTCGGAGGGCCGTCTGGTGCTCGACCGCCGCACGGCCGCACCCGTCCGGAAAACCGCCGCCCGCTCGCGAAAACTCGGATGATTTCTGCGCCGTTTTATGGTATACTTTCAGTAGGATAGGACAATTCTTCTGACGGAGGGGATCATATGAAAAAACGGTTCAGCAAAGCCGCGCGGCAGACCATGCTCGCCGCGGCAACGCTCGCGCTGCTTTTCGCGCCGTTCGTGTGTTTCGGCGTGCAAAAGATAAGGACCGATGCCTTGGACAGCGCATTTCTCTGGAGCATACACACTCCGCACGATGTGGAAACCTTTCTGTCTGAACACGGTCTCCGCCCGGACAGCATGCCGGTCTCCGGTACGCCGGACTGGTATCAGCTCCGCGTTTTTCTTTCCATCGCCTCCTGTAACAAAGGATGGGATACGTCGGTCATTCTTCAGTATAAGGACGCGCAGGGAAACCCGACCGTGCAGCGCTCCGGCCTGTTCGCGAGCTGTGTCGACAGCGTTTATTCCCTTGATTTCACCGATTTCGCCGCCAAAGATCTGCGCGCGCTCTACGCCTGTCCGAGCGGCTGCTCCATACAGCTTTACGGCAAGCTCGTGACGACGGAATACTGGAAGATCATGTGTCTGAACCGCGTATGCATCGACGGAACCGAATGGACAGCGCAGACGCCGGTCGAGGAAACCGACCATTACGAAATCAGATCGGATGACCTGCGCTGGAACTTTGAAAACAGAGCCGAGCTCGAAAGCTATCTCGATGTAGTGAAAGTCTTTCCTGCGGCGACCAAGGAGCTCTGCGGCGAGAGCTCTCCGCGATGAATCCGAACTGCTGACCAGCAGAGACGGACCTTCGTACATACGGGGTTCCATCAGCTATGGAACGGTTTTCGCCCGGCACGCTGTCAACTGGCATGATGACCTCTTTCCGAAACTTCGAGTGCTTGCCCTCCGCACCGCTGCGCTGTACCTGCTGTCCCTGTTTGCGCTTTACAGATTTTTCTTCCGCGAATAATCCCCCTCCCTTTCGGTTATACTTCTCCCGAAAAGGAGGCGGATCTCTGTGAACGCTTGTGTAAATGATGATGCCTGCATCGGCTGCGGCCTGTGCACCAATATTGCGCCTGCCGTGTTCGAGCTGAACGACGTCGGCAAGGCTTATGCACTCGATACGGCGGAGGAAAACCGCAGCGCCGTGCAGGAGGCCATCGACGCCTGCCCCACCGCGGCGATCTCGTGGACGGACTGACAGCAAAAGGCCGGAGAGTCTGGGATTTTGTTCCCTGCTCTCCGGCTTTTTCTCTTATTACTCCTCAAGGCGGTCGAGAATATCGTCCGCGATATCCTCGAGCTTTTCGTGCTGTTCGCTCCACTCGTCGTATGCCTCGGATGCCATGTCCTCCGGCTCGTCCTCGTCGAGGCGCGCGATGCGCTCGCGTATCTCCGCGAGATAATCCCGGAGCACGTCGGCGTCCATCGCGTCGATGTCGGGCGCGGCGCCGAGTTCAATGATCTGTGCCATGTCTGCTCTCCCCTTTTCCGTTTGTTATGCTTCCATAATACCAAGCCGCTCGCCGTTCGTCAATGGTTGCCTTTTTCCATGTTCTGTGCTATACTGATTGCACAGCATACCGCCGCTTTCTTTTTTCGCGAAAGCGGCTTCGACCTTTCCAAAGGAGAACAGAGGATTGAAATTACTGCAACGAATTTGTCTGTTTGCCGCGATTCCGGTCATTCTCGCGCTCTGCGTCTGCCGCACGCCGCTGCGCTTCGGCGCACAGGCTGACGCGCTGTTCGGAACAGTCGCGGATACATACGAAGCCGGTGATGAGACCGTCGAGGTCAGCCGGACCAGCCTTCCGCAGGGCGGCAGCGTCCTTCTGCTGCGCGGCTGGACGCTCGGAGGTGAGGACCGCTGCGTCATGGGCAGCTTTCAGACCGCACACCGCACCCTGCGCTCCCGCGCCATCTGGTCTACCGAAATCGCAGACGACACGCTCTCCGTGCGGTGGTTTGACGGGCAGATCTGGCACGACGAACCCATCCGCACCGGAAAATATCATTCCAACACCGCCTTTTTCCTAACCGGCCGCGATTTTTCCGCGCTGTGCTACACGCCGCAGGTCTGGGCGTTCCGTGAAAACGGCTCTCGCCAGCTTGCGGACAACTGGCTCGGCTGGATCGAAGCTGACCAGACGAAAAACGGCTGGCGGCTGACGTTCTGCACGCCGCGCATGAAGGGCAGCAGCACAGCGGATTTCACCTTCCTGACCGTTGCGGACAGCAGCGGCATCGACTGGGCACGCGACGGCATTCCGGCGCTCTGGAGCAGTTACCGCAACGCCGGCGACGGCCGCTGGTGCTTCGACGGCTACTACACCCCCTCCCCCGAGACCTACATCCCGACCGGAAACCGCGTTTTCTTCCGCAATGCTGCCTCCTATATGATCAAGAGCTTTCTCTATCAGGCAGGTTCGACCCGCACGGCGCGCGACCTCAGCATCGCCATGCTCGATACCATGATCTCCGAGCAGAGCGATGACGGCTGCTGGCCGACGCTGTCGGGCAGTACATGGCTCGAAAGTGAGTACGGCATCGGCGCCGGTTTCTTTGATACGCGCTTTAATACGGAATTTGCAAATCTGCTGCTCCTTGCGGAGTCCCGCTTCCCCTCGGACATCTATCGGGATTCGCTCCGCCGCTACTGCGACTTTTTCAAGGATTTCGCGGAGAATTATCATTCCGAGACCGATCTCGGCGGCTGGTTTATCCCGGATTACTGGCATGAGGGTATGTCCAGCGTCTCGCATACGAGCCTCAATCATCAGCTCGCGGAGATCCTGTTCCTGTACAGGGCTTCGGACGTGCTCGCGGAGGGCAGTCTTTCCGCACTCGCGGACAGGATGCTGCTCGCGGTCGATGAAACCGGCGAGGACTGGGTCCTTCCGGACGGCAACCTGCATTATCAGGTCTCGCAGGACGGCGAATACGGAAACACAGACTACCCCTACCTCACCTATGACGACCTGTTCAAGCTCCAGAAATACCTCAGCGACCGATTTTCGCGCACCGATCCCGTGCTTGATCTGCTGATGCAGCACAAGCGCGCATGGATGGACGCGAACGGCATCACTGCCTACATGAAATAAGGAGAGACCCTATGTTTTGTATGAACTGCGGAAAGGCGCTGCCGGACGGCGCGAAATTCTGCATGTACTGCGGTACGCCGCTCGGTGCGGCAGCCGCGCCCGCGCAGAGCGGATGCTGTCTGCCCGGCAGGAAATACCTGTCCTGCGACGCGCTCTATCCGGGCGGCGCGTATACCGAAACGCCTGCCTACCAGCACGACCGCGAGCGCATGCGGGCCTCCGAGCTCGCCTCGGCCCCCTATTCCGGCTTCGATTTCACGAATTATGTCCGTCTGGAGAATGGCGCGATGGTTGGCTTCGTATTCGGCCACACCGCCGCCAACCGCGCTGCCGAGGACTACTACAACAACCTGTATCTGCTGACGCAGGATGGGCGCGCGGTCTTTCTGAACGCAGGCGGCCGCCGCTGCACCGGCCTGTTCGTGCAGGATAATGAGGTGCACTGGACGGAAAACGGGCAGACGCACAGCGTTCCCATTCCGCTATAAAGCAAAAAGAGACGAACGATACTCCGTGAGAGACCGGTATCGTTCGTCTTTTTCTTATCTCTTTGAGAGGTCCGCGAGCAGCACCTTCATCTGTCCGCCGCAGACCATGCCCTCTTTTTTCCGCCACATCGTTCGACATATCGATAGAGACGCTCCTGCTCTCGCCCGTGCCGATGAGGTAGTAGGCCTGCCGCAGGACGGCGCTCTCGCTGCATCCGCCGCCGATCGTACCCATGAATTTCGTCGAGCTGTCCACCGCCATAAATGCGCCGGATTTCACCGGCGTCGAGCCGCTCGTATCGTACACGAGCAGCAGCACCTTGTCGATGCTCTCGTCCGCGACATAGCGCAGCAGCGGCAGGTCGATGTCCTCGCTCGTCATGATGCTGCTGTGCGAGCGACGGTTTGTGTTCGCGCGGCGGCAGGCGATCAACTCCGCGACGATGGAAATCGCAATTTCCTTGACGCTCAGCGCGCCGATGTCCAGACCGATCGGCGTATGGATGGCGTCCAGCTGCGCCCGGTCGAAGCCCTCGCCCTCGAGCAGGTGCAGCAGGCCGGCCGTGCGCCGCTTCGAGCCGATCATGCCGAGATATTTCGGCATCGTGCCGCGCAGGATTTTTCGCAGGCAGTCCGCATCATAGCGGTGTCCGCGCGTGATGACCGCGACGTAATCGCCCTCGCCGATACCGATCCGGTCGATCGCGTTCTCGAACCGGTCGCAGTACACCGTGTGCGCTTCGGGAAAGCGCGGCCGGTTCGCGAAGGTCGGACGGTCGTCCGCCACGATGACCGAAAAGCCGAGATCGGCGGCGTAGCGGCAGAGCGGCTGCGCGATATTGCCGCCGCCGAGCAGGATCAGCCGCTCATTCGGGCGGAAGCTGCGCACAAGCTCCGCGCCCTCCGCCTCGAAGTGCAGCGCCGATGCAAGACCGTGCTCCGCACTTTCCCTTATGGTCTGAGCATGATGATCAGCGGCGGGAAGAGCATCTTGTTGCTGCGGCCGGTGACCTTGAGGAAGACGCACAGGGTAAGCAGAACCAGAGCGCTCAGCAGCTGGTTGGCAGAACCGAACAGCGGCCAGATGTTGGCATAGCCGACCTGGGTCAGCAGGAAGCCGAATGCCAGGGTGATGATGGTGGAGAAGTAGGTGTTGCAGAACAGCTTACGCCAGCCTTCTGCATGCTCCATATCGTCCACGCTGAACAGTTCCTGGAAGCTCATGCGGCCGATACGGGCAACAGCATCCAGGCTGGTCAGGGCCAGAGCGGAAACGCACATGGTCATAAAGACGGTAGCAACATAAACGGGCACGCCGAACATCTCAAAGAAACCGGCAACGCCGCGGCTGAAGATCTGGAACGGGGTACCAGCAGCGGGGGTACCGTCAGCAGCAGCGGCTGCACCGGCAACGCAGAGGGCCAGAACAGCCAGCAGGCTTTCCAGCACCATAGCACCGTAACCAACCTTCAGCATATCCTTTTCGCTTTCAACCGTCTTGGAAGAAGTACCGGAGGAAACCAGACTGTGGAAGCCGGAAACAGCACCGCAAGCCACGGTAACGAACAGAATGGGGAACATGGTGCCCAGCTTTTCGTTATTGAAACCGGTAAAGACGGGCAGGTTCATGGTGGGATGTGCAACCAGCAGGCCAACAACAGCACCGGCAATCATGCAGATGAACATGAAGGTGGTCATGTAGTCGCGGGGCTGCTTCAGCAGCCACATGGGCAGAACTGCAGCAAAGAAAATGTAAACAAAGGTGATGTAGCTCCAGGTAGTCTTGTCAAAAATCAAGGGGAATTTCATGCCGACAGCAAAGGACAGCACGATGAACACGATGCCCAGAACAGCCTCTTTCCAGCCGGAGAAGTTGAACTTCTTCTGGATCAGGCCAAACACAACAGCGAACAGCATGAACATGATGGAAACCATGCCGGCTGCGCCGTTGGTGGTAGCTGCATCAGCCAGGCTGGTAACGCCGTCCACCGTGGTGTAAGCGTTAAAAGTACCGGCAACCATATCAGCAAAAGCTGCAATAACGATGCCGCAGAACAGCCAGCAGAACAGCAGGAACAGCTTGCGGCCCAGCTTGCCGATGTACTTTTCGATCAGCATGCCCATGGACTTGCCGTCGTTCTTAACGGAAGCATACAAAGCGCCGAAGTCAGTAATAGCGCCAAAGAAAACGCCGCCGATGAGCACCCACAGCAGAACCGGCAGCCAGCCGAAGGCTGCAGCCTGGATTGCACCGGTAACAGGGCCTGCACCGGCAATGGAAGAAAACTGATGGCTGAAAACGGTCCAGCCGTTGGTGGGAACGTAATCCTTACCATCGTTAAACTTAACAGCGGGGGTCTGTGCGTTCGGGTTAATGCCCCAGGTTTTTGCCACCCAGCGCCCATAAAACGCATAAGCACAGACAAGAACCACAGCAGCGATCAACACGATGACGAGTGTGTTCATGATAATCCTTCTCTCCGTTAATAATAAAAATTTTCCACTCCATCCAGCCAAATGCGGTAAACAAAAAAGCCTTCGTCTTTCTTTGTTGGCCCATTTGGACCAACGCAAAGACGAAGGCATACACTGCAATCATGCGCTGCACCATTGCAACTTTTACTTCCGCGTTACCACTTTGCTTTGCCGGCTCAATGCCGACCGCTCACCCGCAGCCCCACACCGCACTGTGCTGGACTGCGCACCCCATTAACGGAGAGTTCCCGGCTTGAACTACACGGCGGGCGGTTCTGCCCGCTTTCCCCCAAGCTGCTCGCACCAGGTATCGCGGTAGGTGCCCAGACGTTCGATGACGTAGGCGCGCGCCTGCGGGACGATAACGATATTGCTCGCGATAAACGCGATGAGCAGGATCAGCAGAATGATCCAGATCAGGGGTCCGATGAAAAACAAGGGCATATTTTACTCCTTTTCTCCGTTGGTTTCGGTTTTCTGAACGATTGCCTTGACGCCGCGAATTTCGAGGATCGTCACTCTGGCTCCGGCAGGAACGGGAGTGCCGTCCTTCGTGCGCGCGGTCCATTCCTTGCCGAGCACGCGCACCGCGCCGGTTTCCGCCAGATTGTCGATCGGCTCAGTGACCACGGCGCTCTGACCGATGATGCGGTCGGCATTTGTCGCCTGTCTGCCTGCCTTGAGGAAGCGGCTGAACAGCGGACGCACGAGCAGCAGCATGACTGCGGACAGCAAGACAAAAATTACGAGCTGCATCCATATGGATGCGCCGAAGGTTGCCGCGACGAGCGCCGCTGCGCCGCCGGCCGCGAACCAGATGCCGCACAGACCAAGCGTCGCCGCCTCCGCCGCGATGCTGATAATGATGACAGCCAGCCAGAAATACAGGCTGTCTATGCCAAACAACATGCTCTATCCTCCCTTCCTTTTCCATCAGTATAGCATAACCCGAGAGAAAAGTATAGTTACAGCACGGATTTTTTTCAGCAGTTTGAACAATTTTCACACATAGAAAAAGAGCGCTGCATCAAGCAGCGCTCCGGAACTGGTGGACATTAACGGGTTCGAACCGCTGACCTTCCGCACGTCAAGCGGTGCACTGAAAACAGCCAAATCGTCAGCTATATCCCAACAAACAGCGCTCCTGTTTGCCGTCATATCCTACACATATCCTACATCATTATCTACTGTACAGCCCGGCGACCTGCAGCAGCAGGAGGCACGTGCAGTCCGGGCAGGTGCCGTCTTTCTGTGCAGAAACCACAAAGCCCCGGTGTTCAAATTGAACACCGGGGCTTCTTTATACCTTATTTAATATGCGCCGCGATTTTTTTGATGAGCTCCTCGCCGTACTGATACCGCAGCAGGTAATCGATGGTCTGCTCTTCCAGACCGGCGTACTCCTGCACGGTGTCGATAGCTTCCTGCACCTCTGCGGTGCCGTCCGGCACGAAGGTGCGGCACTGCGGTGCGGTGATGGACGGCATCTGGCGCACCGCATCGTAAACCACGTTAAAGCCCGCCTGCGCCAGACTGCGCATCTTGATGTAGTTCACATCATCGCGGCAGATGCACTCACAGGTGTACGTCTTGCCATTCAGCAGAACGTTCTTCTTTTCCACCACTTCGCCGTCCTCCTTCTTCGCGTCCGACTGGGCGTATTTCTGCACCTCCGCCCAGGGGAAATTGACGCCCGGACAGTCAGTGCTGTTGACGTCCTTATGCCGGAGCAGCTCGAGGTTGCCGTACCGGCTCATGATGTCACAGATCAGGCCCTTGAGCGCGGACAGCTGCGCCGCCGGCATGGTCTCGGTCATGTATGCACCCTCGCAGCAGATGCCGATGGACTTGTCATTGTGACCGACGGCGTGCGCGCCGACCGCCCACTCCGGCCGGCCACGCCAGATTGTGCCGTCCTTGCGGACGTAGTAGTGGTAGCCGATACCTGCCCAACCTCTTTCGATATGCCACGAGTTTACGTCCTCGACACTGGCGCGGCTTGCCTCGGCGTGGTGCAGAATAATCTCGGACGTACTGCTGCGGTACGACCAGTTGCCGTTGCGCTTTAAGTTTGCGTCATGAATGTTCATGGTTTTCCTCCTTTGGGATGATCTTATTCCCTGCTGCGTCTACGGCCTTGCGTGCGGCATTCAGCCCGCGCACGAAGATTTCCGGCACCTCATACCCCAGCACGACCAGATTTTCCACAATACTGGTCAGCTCGTTCAGGATATATACACCGAGCGTAAACCAGCCGATCAGATGAAGGAAGCCAAGCGGCGCGCCGATCTCCGTGCCGAAGTCGATCAACACCTGCGCCACACCGAACGCCATGGCAATCACGACCCAGTAGCTGACCTTTTTCATAATGCCGACTGCACCTTTCGCACTGTTGATCGTGCCGGTCTGCTTGCCTTTGAGCCAGCCATAGAAAAAATCCACGACATTGAGTGCAAAAAACAGCACGAACACCTGCCAGTGTGCGCCGAACACGCCGCCCAGAACAGCAACGACTGTTGCGCCGAGCAGGTTTGCTTTATCCGTAAAAACGGAAAAATAATGTTCCATATAATTATCCTTTCCGCCGGAGGCCATAAAAACGCCCCGGTCTGTCGTTCTTGACAAAGCCGGAGCATATGCTATAATATAATCAAAGGGACGCTGTTACAGCAGTCAGACCCTCATGCAGTCGATCTATTTAAGATGACCGTTTCGGTGCCAGCCGGACGGTCATCGCGCTTTTATACAGAAAATGTACAGCAATACTGCCGCACATACAAAAAGCCTAAATGCTTTCTTCTGCATCCGCGCCACCCCCTTCCTGCCGCAGACTGCGGGAAAGGAAAAGAGGGTCTGACCGCCATATGTAACAGCGTCCGCTCGTATTATAACATACGCCGTCGAACCCTGTCAATGAACCGCCTTTTCAGGCGGTTTTTCTTGATTTTCGCTCCTTTTCGTTTGTATCTTCTCAGCAAATCATTCTGTTGTATTCGTATTGCACGCGAATCGGGTCAATTTCCGCATAAATCAGCGTCGTTTTCGGGTCACTGTGACCCAAAAGGTGCTGAATGATCGTCAGCTCCATGCCGCAGTTAAGCGCGTGCGACGCGAAGGTATGCCGCATCAGATGCGGATACAGCGGCCGCTCCATGCCGATCCGCTTGCCGAGCTGGGGAGATCATCTTCTCAATGCCGCGGTCGGTAAGCGGCTCGTATGGCGCCCTGCTCGATGCAAAGAGCGCCTCGCCGCCCCTGCGCTCCGCGATGTAGAGCTGCAGCATGAGCTTCGCGCGGACGGAAAAATAAACCGTTCGCTCCTTGTTGCCCTTGCCGATGACCTTGCACTTGCGGTCGCGCCAGTCGATATCGTCGACGCGCAGACCGGCGACTTCGGACACGCGGCAGCCCGAGGATACGAGGAACTCGACGAGCGCCTTCTCCTTGTAGCCCCGGCAGCCGTCGCGCACAAGCTCGAGCTGCTCGGCCGTCAGCGGGTGCCGTGACCGCAGTTTATCGATTTTGAGCGACTTGATCTTGCGCATCGGGCTCTTGCGGATGTTATCCTCGTCCACGAGCCACGAAAAGAAACTCCGCAGCGTGTTGATGTGCGCCTGCACCGAGTTATCCATCAAATGCCGCTCGTCGACGAGATAGGCGAGATACTCGCGCAGATCGTCGGTCGTGATCTGCTGCACCGGCTTGCTGCACTGCGTCATGAACAGCTTGAGCCGCTCCCGATAGCCCTTGATCGTCTTCGGGCGGCAGCCGTCGATGCGCTTTGCGGCGAGGAACGCCTCCACCCGGCGCGGCAGATTGCTGCGGTCGTACACCTGCGCGGTCTGCACGTCATACTCGCGCATGATCTTGATGATCTCACGCGCGCACTCCGGCATCAAAGCCGTCAGCTTTGCAATCAAATCGATTTTTGCGGTCATGAAAAATCACTCCTTTGTGCCATTATAGCACAATTCGGACCGTGATTTTACTCCTTCGTACCGCCGAACTCGGCCGGTACCATCTCCGGCAGGCCGGAGTCGATCAGGATCTCCGCTACCTGCTTTTTGAGTGCTTTGGGCACAGCATCGAACTCCGTCTTGCCAAGGATTACTCTCTGGGCAAAAAACATAGCCATCATAATTACCAACCTTTCTAAACGTCTAAAAATGTTCATTATTCTGCGTAAACCTGCATCGCCATCTCCGCAATGCAGTCCTCAATAAAATCACTGCGTTCGGTCGCGGCGTTAAGTTGTGCTTTCAGCAGCTTATTTTCCTGCTCCAGTTCTGCGTTAGATTTCGGACTGGGCTTGATCTCCGGCGCCGGGTGCTCCTGCTCCCAGGCGGCGATCTCGTCGGCCGCGGCGGTCTCAGCCCACTGACTGCCGTCCCAGACCGGCGAAATAAAGCCAGTGCTGCCGGCGTGTGTCCGCATAACCGGCGGCGAGGCATCGACAAGCTGCTCGCCGTCCTTTAAGGTGTAGTTCTGCACCTCCTCGACCTGCTCCGTGCCGCCATCCTCCAGCGGCTTGTCACGGATTTTTACGAGCACGTAAGTCACGTGCCTGCCCTCAGCGTCGATGACGCTGCAGTGCTTTTCATTGTTCATTTTCATCATCCTTTCTCAAATTTTAAGGACGCCTACGGCAAAGCGAGCAGTGGGCACAGGCGTACTCGGTGACGAAATCGACCTAAATGTTGTCGATGCATCTGGCATGTACCGTGTTCAGAAGCCTAAAAACGGAGTATATGACTATGGTCAGTTGCTTGTGGTACATGGCTATGGTGATACCATTGCTCAGGTGTGCTTTGACTATGCTGCGAACCGGTGCGCAGTACGCTGTGCACGTGGACTCTACGGGGCATCCCCCAAGTGGGAGGACTGGACAGCCATCGCGCTTTGCGCCGTTCCAGAAGTACATGAGCTGCCGCTTGTAGATAACATCACGAGCAATAACATTGTGTATTACAAGAGTCAAAGAAGGCATCGTAACGATTGTCGGCTCGGTCGCAGGCGATTTTCCCGCCTCACAATCCACAGTTATCGGTAACGTACCAGAAGGGTTTCGTCCTGCATATATGATTGAGGTTCCGGCAGCCTTTACAATGGGCGCTACCGGAAATGCATCGGTTGACGCATCGGGGCATGTCAGTGTCGCACCGTATTTAGGCGGTCTGCAGTATGCATATGTGGCGTTTTCCTACCCGACAGGATAATGAAAAACAGGGCAAACAAGCTGAATTACAGTCTTTCCAGACAGCGACGATGTATCAAAATGCAGATAAACGCCGCCATCCGGATTGATGGTAACATGACAAGCTGAATGACTGTAGTCATTCGCTGTGGCGTTTACTGGCGCTATTACCGTTACTTTGGGTCGAAAACCCTCCGGTAATGTAGCAAACTGAGCTCCATCACTAGTAAGCGCCGATGTGCTGCGTAATAGCATTCCGATAGTTACCTCCTTGAACTGGTTACGAGTGTACCAGCACAGACCTTCGCCGTATGCCTGCCAGCCATCAGCCAGAGGCAGATCATGCACCTCCGGCGCAATGCACCGTGCAAGCTCATACCAGATATCGCGTGCCGGGATAGCATCATCTCCTGCACGTGCAAACCAAAAACGGCAATCTGAAGCGCCAAACCACATATCGTAGCTGCCAGACAGCGAAGAACGCAGTTTGGCATACGCGGCGTATTCAGACGGCATGTTTCCGTCCCAATCTGAGTCTGTTGTGCGGAATACCAAACTTTTACCGCGCGGAAAATCACTTTTTGCGTTAATATCGCCTGCCAACGTAAGCGTTTCCTTCGCCAAGGGTCGCTTTGCCATAGCCGCCCCTACGTCCTCTTCGCTGTTGGGCATTTTGATGTCGGCCGCCGTCAGCGTCACATCCTCCGCCAGCGTCTTCCCGTTCACCTTCCGGCTCGTCGGCACGAGCCCCTCGAGCGCGGTTTTCACACTCTGCGCCCACGCCTCGATCCTATCCCAGTTATCGTTAAGCGCCTGTTTGATGTTGAACGTCTGAGCGCCGTCCTTATCCGGCTCGTATTTGAAAAGCTCGAGCAGCTTTGTTTTCAAACTCATTTTCTCATCTCCTAAAACGCGAAATCATGTATCGTGTGCCCTTGCAGCGCGTCCACCGTCATTCCCTCGACCTCGCGCACGAGCAGATAGCGGTAGAGATAGCTCACCGCCAGATGGCACGGGATCGTGTGCTCCACCGCGTCCTGCAGCGCCGCGAGCTCAGCCGCCTCCGGCACGCCGTACGCGCCGACGAACGTCAGCACGATCACGCCCGCCGCAAAGCCGACCTCGATCTCGCCGTTCCGCCAGCTGTCGCACACGCGCTGGATGAGGTACACATCGCACTTGCCTGCAGCTCGCCACCGCGCCATCAAGGCCGTCCGCCGTTCCTCGGTCGGTAGCGCGGCGTTGCCCGCGAGTCCCGCCATCCGTTCCTCGACATCCAGGATAAAGGTCATCGAGCCAGGAAAGAGCTGCGCCGCCGTCTCCATCGCCGCCGCCCGCTGCGTATCGTCCAGCGCCGCGACAGCGCCGAGCAAATCACGCACCCACTTGTCGCCCCGGTACGCCGTCGGCAGATTGCGCAAAATATCAAGCATAGGACAGCGTCACCGTCCCCAGTACCGCGCACTCGCGCTCGCCAACGGCGACATTTGCCGTGCCGCCGTTGATTTTTAGCCCCTCGAAGTCGATAACGCCCTCCGCCGTCAGCATCGCCGCCGCGATCTGCGCATAGCTGACGTAGCTCTGCCGGAATACCGTCCCGGCCAGATACTCCGCGACCTTGGCCTTGACCGCCTCCGACACCGACGCCTCGTCCGCGGTGTCCAATTTGGACACCGTAGCGGCAAGCGTAATCTTTTTCGCGGTCGCCGCCGACACAAAGCACTGCGCGCCGATCGGCGCCTGACCTCTGCCCGCGCCCTCGCTCTCAGGGTCGATGTACGCCTGCACCGCCGCGACGAGCTCCTCGCCCGCCGGCTGTCCGCTGCTGTCCGCGATCACGACGTCCACCGTGTTCACGCCCTGCACGCGCGGAAAAACCCTGACGTGCCCGACGCCCGCGCACTCGAGCGCCCACTGCTCGTAATGGTACACATTGCCGCTCGTCGCGGGCGTGCGCATCTTGAGCAGAAACCGCGCGTAATACTCCGCGTCCGTCTCCTCGGCGTAGCCGCCGCTCATCTCGGCCTCGTTATCGCACCCCGTGATGCCCTGCACCGTCACCGGCATCTGCGTCACCGAATGCGCGGGCAGATTTCCGGCCGTACCGTCCGCGCGGCAGGTCACCGGCACCTCGCCCGTGCCGTCGATGGCGACGGTTTCCGCCGCCGCGAACTGCACGCCGCCCGCGCTCTCGAACAGCGTGCCCTGCTCGATCGTGCCCGTGCCCTTGACCGTCAGCACGCCGGCCGCGAAGGTCGCCGCCTTGCGCGCGATGCCGCTGCGCGGGTAGATGTACCGGTCAAGCTCGCCGCCCGTCAGGTTTTCCGGGTCGAGTGCCGCCCTCGCGTCCTCGATCACCGCGTCCGTCTCCGCCAGCCGCAGGCTCGCCGCCGCCAGCAGGTCGTAAGTGGGGAAGCCGATGGTTTTCTGGTAGCTGTCCGGCATGCTGGCGAGCAGCGCCTCTAAAACCTCATTCGCCGACATTCGTTCTCACCTCCAGAGTTTCGTCCGTGTGGAGATGCGCCGTAAACCGCACCTCTACGCCGTGCCGCAGCCGCGTAAAGCGGAAGCCGTCCACCGTGCGGATTGCCGGGCAGAACGCCGCCGTATCGCGGATATCCTGCTCGATCTCGGCAAATGCCCACCCTTCCGGCGCGCGCCGGTCGAGGCTTGCCGCCTCCACGCCCGGCTGCGTCTCTCCGTCCGTGCGGTAGATGGGCACAGCGCCCGGCTTCTGCCTGAGCATCAGATCGAGCCACCGGCGGACCGCGGCCGCGCCCGAAACCTCCTGCACCGCCCCGTCCACGAGCTGAAAAGCGCCTGAGCGCCCGGTCTCGTCGAAACAAAAATCCGGTGCCCGCCCGATGTCCGCCGCAGTCTGCGCCGGGATGCCGGACGGGATCACGGGAAAAACCTCTGCCATGAAATCACCTCCATTTACATCGCGTCGAGGACGAGCAGCTGCGCGCCGTCCAGCAGCGCACAGGCCGTCGCCCCGACCGTCCACGACCGCGAGGCGGCCGTCCTCGTCATAAGGAGACCGGTCTCGCTGTCAAATTTCGCCTCGCCGTCAAAAATCGCAAACACGAGCTTCGGCGTCGTCTGCACGACCTCCGCCCGGTGCCACACCTGCGGCAGCTTCTGCCTGCCCTGCTGCATGATCTTGCGCGCAAGCTCCACATCCCACATCTCGCGCCCACCTCACTTAACAAAACGGTACTCGGTGATGCTCACCGAGTAGTTGAGGTCTCCGCTGCGGCGCACGGTGACCGAGAAATCGTCCACCGTCACCGGGATGTTGAGCCGGGCAACGCCGCCGCTGTCGAGGATGATAAGGCGGAAGGGCACCTTCCGGTCGCGCCAGCGGTCGAAGAAGTCCTTGTACGCCCAGCCGTCCTCGCTTGCTTCCGCCGGCATAAAGGCGTAGCGCCTGCCGACCGGCAGCAGCCCTTTCCAGCTCATCGAGATGAGCTCCATCGTGCCGATGCGCCGGTAGTTGCGGCTGAGGCCGGTGTAGGTCTCGTTGCTCTGCGCCGGGCTCGGGATCTCGAGGTCTGCCGGCACGTGCGGCAGCACCCAAACTTCCTCGTTGTTATTTACCGAGAAAATTACTTTGTACACCTGTCCGCACCTCCCTTACGCATTTCCGCACGCCGCGAGCACGCGCCGCGCGACATAATCGCCCATCTCCTCGGCGTACTCACGGTTGCCGATCACGTTGCCCTGAATGGTCACATTGACCGTCACGCCGCGGCCGCCTGCCGCCTTGACAGACACATCATGCGGGATGATCTGCGTGCCGCTCGGCAGGCGCATGATCTCGCCGCCGCGCTCGTTGACGCGCGTCAGACCGCCGGAGAAGTAAGGCGTGCCCATCGCGTGCCCGGAGATCTTGCCCCCGATCCAGCTGAGCGCCGACTTGCCGCCGCTGTAGATGTCCCCGAGCAGGGGAAGCGAGCTGATCTTATCGTCGAGCCACGAGAAAAAGCCCTTGACCTTCTTCTTCGCCGCATCAAACGCGCCCGTGATGGTGTCCCGGACGCCGCCGAACACGCTCTTGACCTTGGTCCACAGCTCCCCGGCCTTCGCCTTCACCGTGTCCCAGTTCTTGTACAGCGCCACACCGGCTGCGACGATAGCCGCGAGTCCGAGCACGACCCAGCCGATCGGCGTCGCCACAAACGCGGCATTGAGCGCCCACTGTGCCGCCGTCAGAGCGGCAGTCGCACCGGCGGCCACGCCGGACGCGACCGTGCTCGCGACAAGGCCGACCTTGTTCGCAACAAGGCTGACCTTGTTCGCGACGATGACTGCGGTGTTGTGAATCCACGCCGCGCTTGCCGTGCCGAGCGCCACGACCTGCTTTGCGAGCCATACCACGCCGCCGGCCGCCTTGTGCGCCAGCAGCGCGACCTTGTTCGCGCCGATGACGACGGTGTTGTGTATCCACGCCGCGCTTGCCGCGCCGAGCGACGCGATCTGCTTTGCGAGCCATACTACGCCGCCGACCGCCTTGTGCGCGAGCAGCGCGACCTTGTTGCCAATGATTGCACCGGTGTCTACCGTCCACTCGACTGCATTTGTGACCAGCCTCATCGTGCCGTCTGCAAAGCCTCTGAGCTTGCCGATGCCGTCGAGCGCACGCAGCGTCTTGATAAATCCGCCGATAGTCTGTATCGTCGTGATGGCCGCGCTCGCGAAGGCGAGTACCTTGCCGGCACCCCACGCGACCGCGAGCTTTTTCAGCACGCCGATCAGCGTGTCCGAGTTGTCGCGCACCCACTGCAGCGCCTCTCCGGCCTTATGCAGCGACTGGCGGAATTTCTGGTCGACCTGCGCCTGGAAGGCGGACAGGTCCAGCCCCTCCACCCACGCCCCGAAGGCGTCGGCCTTTGTCTGCATCCAGTCGAGCGCCGACCCGGCGCGGACCGAGCCGTCGTCCGCCGCACCGGCGAGCTCCCACAGCCGGTTTTTCACGTTCGCGGACGTGTCGCCGACCTTCGCGAGCGTCTCGTCGAGCGTCGCCTGATTGCGTCTGGCGTCGATGACCTGCTGATTGTTCTTGTAAAAGCTCGTCGCGGCGGTGTCGTAGCTTGCCGAGAGCGTGTCGACGATAAGCTTCTGACGGGCGCTTTCGTCCGCGCAGTCCTGCAGCGCGAGGTTGAAGTAGTCCTCCGCGCTCGACGCGGCCTTGACTGCCTTGTTCCAGTCCTTGTTTGCCTTGGTGTTGGCCTTGAGCGCGACGCCGAAGTGCTCGCCCTCCTTGGTCGCCCAGTTGATCGCGTCCGCAAAAACGCCCGTGATCTGACCGGTCCGCGCCGTCTCGTTGGCGGACTCTACGAGGCCCTCGATCGGCAGCGAGTCGCCGAACGTGCCGTGCACGCCGGCCGCGATGCGCGCCCACTTAGTCACTTCTTCCTCGTCTTTCGCCATGTTCGCGAGCAGCTGGCTTGCCTCGGTGGCGGTGTCCGTATCACCGAGGATCGCGTAGAAATTGCGATAGCTCTTGCGCGCAGTTTCGGCCTCAAAGCCCGCCGCCTGAAAGCCGGCGTTCAGCTTGCCCTGTGCGACGCGGTATTCCTCGGTCGCGCCGTCGAGCGCCACAAAGGCCGCCGCGAGGCCGCTCACCGCCGCGCCCACCGCCACGACGCTCTTTTTCGACCAGCTCTGCAAGGCCTTGAGCGAGTCGTTCTTGAATTTAACGACTTTTCGCGTCGCGCTCATCATGCTGTCGTCGATCTGCGCGCCGCTCTTCTTCGCGTTCTTCGCGGCCTGAATGAGGCCGCCCGACATGTTATCGCGCAGGTTCAGAACTGTGTTGATAACTTTGTTTTTAGCCATCCTCATTCTCCTCCTCTTCCTGCGGCGTGAATGCGGCCGCGACTCCGGCCGCCGTCATCCACCGCATTTCCTCATAAAAGCGCGCCCGGCCGACGCGCAGCACCGCCCTGTCCGCGAGGGACATCGCGCGCACCGCGTCCGGCGGAATGCCCCGCGGCGCGTAAAACGCCGCAAGGTCGAGCACCGGGTCGCGCATTACGAGTTTTTTGCGGCTTCCTCCGTCCGTGCCTCGGCCTTCTCGCCGATGAGGCCGAGCCATTTGTACAGCTTTCCGCCGAGCTGGTCGATCTCGTACGGCTCCATCAGCTTCCAGACAGTGTCGTACGGGTCGGTCACGCCGAGCGCCGCGTGCAGCTCCGGCTCCTGAAGCGCCGGACAGCAGTCGTAAATAACGTTCGCGCACGAGCGCAGCAGCGCCGCGGTGTCGCCCGAGTTCAGCGCCTCGGCGTAGCTGAGCTTTACGTCCACGCCCGGCTGCACAAAGTCGAGCTCCTCGCCCGCCACATAAAATTTCGCGCCCTTGCGCTTTGCCTCGTCGCGCTGCTCTGCGCGGGCAGAGAGCGCCTCTAAGAGTTTCTTATCCATTCACTTAAATCTCCTTTACCACGGGCAGCAAAAGCCCGTAATCTCGCTGTACGAGCGCTTCACGCGCCCGACGCCGCCGCTGTAGTTACCCTCGACCGTCTCGCACGAGCTCGCGCCGCCCGACAGCACGATACCGATGTGGCTGCTGCCGATGATCATGAGGTCGCCGGCCTTCGGCCTGTACCCGCTCGCGACTGTCTTGAACTTGCCGCGGCGCTCGAAGTAGCTGCGCATCTCGCTGACCGCCGTGTAGGTCGTCGGGATGGGCGCCGATGCGTGCTTTGCGCACCAGCACACGAAGATCACGCACCACGCGACGCCGTCGCAGCCCATCTCGGCGCCGTACTTCGTGCGGTTGCCGCTTCCCTCGCGGTAGCCGACTTCGCCGAGCGCGGTGTTCACGAAGCTCTGAGCCGAGCCGCCGCCCGACGTGCCGCCGAGGATGGCCGTGCCGGTCTTGCGTCCCCACGAGTTGCACTCCGCGTTCGTCCGCATCAGCAGGTCGAAGTGATAAACGCCGTTCTCGATCTGGATCGCGCCGCCGCGGTCGTTGACCGTATAGGTCTCGCCGTCGAGGCTTGTCCCCGTGCCCTGTACCGTCACCTTCGTGCCGAAGGGCACCGAGGGCGGCGCGGCGCACGTTTTCTTCGACGGGTCGAGCTTGTTGCCCTGCGCATCCAGAAAGCCGCCCTCGAGGGCGTTCGCCGCCGGGTAGTACGCGGTGAATAACGCTTTGACCGTCGTGCCGCCGGACGCGCCGCCGCCGAGATCGGGCAGACCCCATACCTTGACGCTGTCCGCACTCGCCGCCTTGACGGCCTCGGCGCTGCTCTTTCCTGCCGCCGCCGCGCGCGGCTCATCGAGCGCCGAGATCTCGAGGCTCATCACGTGTCCGGCGCCGCCGTACTGATGCGTCACGCTCGTCACCCGGTGCCGCCCGGAAATGCCGAAGGCGGGCGAGTTGAAGTCCAGCACCACGCCGCTCCTCACCTCGTCGCACCCCCAGATCTCCGAGATCTGGCGCTTTCGCCCGACGCGGTCCGCGCCCGCGAGCAGGTTGCGCACCCGCTGACCGAGCGCCGCCGTGCCCGGGTTTTCCGTCACAGTCTCGACCTTCTGCAAAAAGCCGTACCGCGCGATGGACGCCGCATTTGACGCCTGCGCGCCGCGGTACGCCCGGCCGTCGCTTTCGGCCGCGATGACGACTGCGTTGTACGTGTCCGAGATGCTGTCCTCGCCCGAGACTTCCCCGAGCGCCCACGTGATGTCGAAGCCCGGCAGGTTCTCCGCCGGCCGGTGCATCGCCTTGATGGCGCTCGTCGGCAGCGGCGCTACCACGAGCCCGCGCTCGGCGACGTAATAATAATAGTTCTTACCCGTCTCCGCCTCGGCCGTCTCGAGCACCTCGTCGAAGATGTCCGCCGGGGTCTTTCCGGTCCAGAGCTGCGTGATCTTCGTCGGCAGACTGCACACGCTCGCCACGCTGACGCCCGCCTTCGCGCTCGCCTGCCGGATGACCTGGTCGGCCGCGAGGTTGTTCACCTGCAAGATGATTTCGCTCTTGTTGAGGTACCAGCCTCTGTCGTACGCCGTCACTGTCCCGTCCAGCGTCACCGTCACGACAACGCCCGAGAACACCGTATTCCCGTGGTTTACGATGCGGATCTTGTCGCCCGGCGCGAGGTTCAGCGCAGGCGTGTACTTGTCCCACACGGACTTGAAAATATGGAAGGTAACCTCGACGCTGAGTGCGTCGAGGTCGTCCTTTGCCGTCAGGTCGCCGCAGAAAGCGGTGATGTCGCGCGCCGCCGCGCCGTCCCGGTACAGGATGACGCGGTGGTCGTCCACATATCCGGCCGCCATGACTTAAATGCTCTCCAGCAGGTCGAATTTGCCGAACTTAAACGGCACCTCCTCTTCTACTTTGGCCTTCTTCTCGAACTTCGCGAGGTAAAACTCGTCGATGGTAACGTCCGAAAGAGCGACGCGCTCGACCTTGTTCGTGCCCTTCTGGCTGAGTGCGGTGATGATGGTGATCGTCGGCATCTCGCCCGTGCGGAACGCCTCCGCCATCAGCGCCACAACGTCCGAGTCGAGCTTGAAGCAGGTAAACGTACCCTCGCCCGAGTAGCCGTTGTAAACGCGGTAGGTCGACGGGTCTCCGCAGACGTTGATGTCCTCGAAGTCACCGGCGACCTTTGCCTCGATGCTCTGCAGCGTCGTGAGCTTCTTGCCGTTAAACCACGCCGTGCCCTCGTTGCCGTGCAGGATGCGGTTGGGGTTAAATTCTCTTGCCATTGTCCTTGTCCTCCTTTACGCCATCGTGATCGGCATGATGAGGTCGGTCATCGAGCCGAGGATCTTCACCTTCGCGCCGAGATAAACCGTGCGCTTGAAGGGGTTCGCCTTTACGGTGTCCTCGTCCCAGTCCGCCGCCTCGCTCTTGCCGCTTGCCACCCACGCCGCGCGCTGCGCCTCCACGTCGATGAACGCCGCGTTCTCGTAGCCGGGGTCAAGGATGTTCTCGCTCTCGAGCTGCGCGAAGTACGACGAATTCAGCGCGCCGATGAACGCCATCTGATTATCTCGCGAGTTTCTGTAGTTACCGAGGTAGGTGCTGCGGAAGGTGGAGGTGATGTCGTCGCGCATCATGTCCATCGCTTCCACCGTCTCGATGAACTGCATGTCCTCGGTGCGCGTCTTGCCGTCGGTCGTGGTCATCGAGTTGATGCCCTGGCCGATGCGCACCGCGCCATCCTCGTCGTTAAACAGGATAAACTTGCCCGCGCCGAGCGCCGCGTCGTTGTCCGCGACTTCCTGCACCGCCCTGAGGTTCGAGCACAGGTAGTTCGTGCAGCCGCGCACGACGTTGCACACTGCGAAAATGCCGATGAGCGAGGGCAGGTACTGCACGCCGCCCTGCTCGCCGCGGCTGTCCGAGAAGGTGACCTTCTCGTTTACGAAGTGCACGACGTGCATGTCATCCGGCGCAGTGGTCACGTTGTACACCGCGGCTTTGTAGCTCTTCTTGCGGGTGCCCGCCTGCGTTTTTACCCACGCCGCGAGCGCGAGGCCGTCCTCCGCGCTCTGGCCTGCGATCGCGAGCCAGCCGGTCTTGACCGTGCGGCCGATCTCCGCGAGCGTGTCGGCGAGTGCGCCGTCCGAGTCCGCGCGGAACACGTGCACCTGATACGGCGCAAAGCCGAGCAGATCGCAGATGGCGGCATAGTTGTCCGCCGTATACAGCTTCTCGTCCGCCTGTGCGGCAGAGAGATCCGCGTACTGCTTGTGCGTGAACGTTTTGCTTGTGTCGTCTCTCACGATGAGCACCGCAACGCCGCGCTCGCTGCGCGAGAGCAGGCTCACGGCCTTCTGCTCAAACGTGATTTCAATTCTGGGCATGGTTACTGCCATTTCTATCGCCCCTTTCTAAATGGTGGGCGGCTTTATTCGCCGCCCGTGTTGTTATGACAATACCGCTTTAATTGTGCGGTGTTGCCTTGTACTCCAGCTCTTCCATCGGCTCGCCCTCGGGCTCCCCTGCCGTCTCGATCCACTCGAGCCGCAGCATTGCCGCGAGCACGCCGTCCGAGGCGTCCGTCTCGATCCCGTCCTCGGGATACAGCCACACGCCGCCGATGTCGACGCCCTCCCCGAGTGCGCAGCGCAGTGCCTCCGCCGCCGTCAGCAGCTCGTTTCTCGGCGCGTGTGCGTCCTTCGGGTAGTAGTAGATCTCGACTTCCGCGCCGCGCTCGGCATATTCTGCCGTCCGCGCCTCGTCCGCCACCGCGAGATCGATGCGGTAGCTCGGCCGCGGCAGCGGCTTTTCCGTATCGTCCCGCACGCGAAGCGCCGGAAGCGCCGCCTCCCGCAGCGCACTCGACACCGCCGCGCCGAGCGCGTCGTCGAGCGCCTGCCATGTAATGCTGCTCATATCTTCCGGATCACCTCATCTGCCAGTTCTTCAACTGCCGCCGCGAAGGTCGGCGCGTACTCGTCGCGCGCCGAGTCGAACACCTTCTTGCCCTCCATGAGCTTGCCGGTCCTCTTGTCGCGCTTTTTGACGCGCCAGCCGTACTCATGCAAATGCGCCACCGGGTCGGACGAGTAAACGCGGATGCACACCGCCTTGCCGCGGTAGTAGAGCTTGCCGCGCTTGATGCTTTTGTGGTACGTGCCGGCGGCACGCTCGACGCCCTTGCGGTGCACCGCCTGCTTGCGCACCTTCGCGCGCGCCTTCTGCGCCGTCTTTCGGCGCAGCTTCGTGCCGTGGTCGCGCAGCAGCTTCTTGACCTTCTTCGTGGTCTCCTTGTCCGCGTCCCGGAGTGCGTCCGCGAACGCATAGATCTCGCTGCATGTAAAGCCGTCACGTGCCATCGGCCGTCACCTCGCCCTCGTGCGCCGTGCAGAAGATCTCCATCCAGCCGCGCCGGCTGTAGATCGGCAGCCAGTACGAAACATCGAGCCGCAGCCCGCGCACGACAAAGTACATCTCCCGGCAGATGTCCGGAAGGCTTGCCTCGCGGACCACGACGCGGTGCGTAAGCTCCGCCCGCGTCGCGCCGCCTTCGAGGCTTTCCGCCCGTCCGGACGTCGGCGTCACCGCCGCCCAGACCGTCCGCTGAAAAGCGTACTCGTAAACGGTCTCGCCGTTGTCCTGCTCGTGCGCCGCCGCGCGCCAGACCTCCGCCCGGTCGCGCAGATCGCTGACCTGAGTTGCCATCAGCTGTCGCCTCCCTCGTAAGCGCACACGAGCTTGAGCTGCGTGAGCATCTGCCGCACGATGGGCGGCACGGACTGGAGCGCCTGCGCCGCATTGTCGACGCAGCGCCCCTCGTACTGCTCGAGCACCATCGCGTGCGCGATGATGTCGTACAGCGCCTCGTGCCCCTCGCGCACGCATCCCGCGCCGTCGAGGTAGGCCTCCGCCGCCGCGAGCAGACCGGAGAGCAGCTCATCGTCCTCGCTGTAGTCGATCTTGCAGTAGCGTTTAACGGCCGCAAGCCGCTCCGCCTCTGCCATCCTTACGAGAGGGTCAGCTTGACGGCAGCCGCCGCCGCAGAATCGAACACCCGCGCGTCCAGACGGGTGATCGCGCGGACCTCGGTGGAGTTGGTGCGCCATGCGCTGCCGCCGACTTCAGTAGACGCGATCTCCATCGGCTGACGGCGGAACAGGGTCGCGTACTGGGTGAAGTCACCGAAGTAGATCGGCGTGGTGGTCGAGGGCGAGGACGTTTCCGAAGTCACGGACGCGAGCGTACCGTTGGAAACGACGGAGACCGGACGGCCGAACAGCATCTTGCCGACAGCGGCGGACGGATCCGGCTGCAGCAGCGGGCGCTTGTTGGCGTCGAGCAGCTGGTCGAGCGCGTTGAAGCCGTCCTGGTTTACGATGAAGTGCGCGGTTGCCGAGATAGCCGGGTCGAGCGAGACGTTGAGCAGCTTCTTGAGCGTTGCGATGACGTTCGCCGCGGTTGCAGCCGTTGCCGCAGCGTCCAGGGCGGCGAGCTTGGTCACGAGCAGATTGTTCTCGGTGATGACCTGCTTCTTTGCCATCCAGCGCGAGATATACGCGAGCAGCGCCTCGTCGGTGTCGCGCAGCAGGTCGTTGGAAACCGGCAGGAACAGACCGTAGTCCTCTACCTTGTAGCTGAGCTTCGCAAAGACCGGCTTATCGTCGTTCGGGATGGTCTCCATCTCGCTCATCTTGGTAAAGCCCTTGGTCGGCTGGGTGTCGACGACGCGGGTGCCGGACAGGAAGGACACATTCTCGACGGAAAACAGGTCCGCCAGCGGCACGAGGCTGCGGCGCAGCTCGTTGATGGTGGTCTGCACGTCCTCCGGCACGATCAGGCCGCCGTCCGCCGGGGTGCCCTCGGTCATCTGGTTCGCGTTCTCGACGGCAGCCGCACGGCGCACGATGTCCGCATTCTCGTCGAACGCGCGGCGGTTGCCGCGTGCCTGGGCGCGGATGCACTCCGCAAAGGCGTGCATGCACTCAGCGGAGTTTACCGCCTCGCCCTCGCCGGACTGCGCGCCCGGCTCCTGCGGCATGCCGCCCTCCGGCGCCGGTACGGACGCCTCTGCATCCATGATGGCCTGTACGCGCGCGATCTCCGCGTCGACGTCGGCGAGCTCGTTCTGCGCCGCGGCAAAGCCTGCGGTGTCGCCCGCCTCGTTGGTGGACTTCATGCGGTTTACGATGCCCTGCTTCTTGTTCAGCAGCTCCAGCAGCTTCTTCTTCATGTGGTTTTCCTCCTTCAAGAGTAAAAGTTCGGTTGATTTTTTACAGTTCCGCGCGTGCGCGCTGCAGCGCCGCCTCGGCCTCTGCAATTGCGATCGCGCCGGTGTTCAAATTGAACACCGCGCCCTCCGGCGCGGCGGGCTCACCGGCTCGGGCCTCTGGGGTCTTGCCCTCTGGGCTCTGGCTCTTCGTCGCCTCGATGTACGCCGCGCGCAGCTTATCCATGTCGGGCAGGCCGCCGACGGCATTGAAGATGTTCGCCGGATTTACCGGCTCGCCGGGCTGCGGCTCCTCGCCGATGATCTCGTCGACGAGTCCCGCGTCGAGCGCCGCGCGCGCCGAGAGAAAGGTCTCGCGGTCCATCAGGCGGCGCAGCGCGTCGTGCGAGGTTTTGCCGCGTACCTTGCCCTCGTAGGCCGCAATAATGCTCTCCGTGATGCTCTCGAGCATCTGCACGCTCTCGCGGTGCACGCCCTGGTTGCCCTCGGTAATGGTGCTCGGCAGATGGATCATCACCTGCCCCACCGGCGACACCGCCGCCGTGTCTGCGCCCGCCATGACGACGCTCGCTGCCGACCCCGCGAGGCTCTGCACCTCGGCGCGCGTGTGCACGCCCTGGCGGGACGCATTGCGCAGCAGGCTGTACATCTCGAACCCCGCGAACACCGAGCCGCCGCCCGAGTTGATCTCAAGCACGAACTCCTCGCCCTCCGGGTTCTGCGCGAGCGCGCCGCGGATGTCCGCCGGGCAGCTCGCCGGAATGCCCCACCAGCGCAGGATCGGCGCGTCGCCGTCCGCTACGATGTGGCCGTTTAAGCTGTATCGCATCCTCACTCACCTCCTTCCCTACCGTTGCCGCCGCCGTTGCGGCTGCGGCTGAGTTCCCTGAAATCCTCGAGCGGTACATAGTTGAGCGACGCCAGTCTGTCGCCGCCGCCGGGCACGTCCGGCAGGTCCTCGAGCGCGCGGATGTCGTTGACGGAGTAAACGCCGTTCTGGTGCATGGTCTGGTACCACGCGCCGCGGGCGCTCCAGTCGCCCCTCAGCTCGCCCATCATGTTGCGCCGCAGCTGTAAGCCTCGTGCGCTCTCGCTCTCGAGCAGCAACTTGTGCGTGTCCTCCTGCTCGTGCTCGGAGACGATGGGCGATAGCGTTCGCTGCATGTACTCGATCGCCGCCTGCGTGTTTGCCGCATAGCTTTCCTTGCCCGCGCCGAGCTTGTAAAACGGAATGTTGAACAGCCGCGCGATGTCCTCGACGCTCGCCGCCTTGGTCTCGATGAACTGCGCGTCGCGGTTCGTCGCCGTCAGCGGCGTGTATTTCAGGCCTTGGTCGAGCACCGCGATGCGGAAGGCGTTGTCCGCGCCGCTGTGGATGCTCTCCCAGTTCTCGCGGATGCGGTTTTTCAGATCGATGGCGTTGCCGTTCTCGTCGAAGCGCGTTTTGCTCGAAAGGTCGGTCTCGGTCGCGAGCACGCCCGACACCTGTCCGCCGTTTTTGTAGTAGTTGGCCTCGTACCGCTGCGCCTGCAGCGCCGTCTCGATGGTCTCCGCGCCGCGCCTGAGGTAGCTCACGCCCTCGAGGCCGTCGGTGGAAAATGCCTTGTAGTGCAGCACATCCTCCGGCCAGAACTTGCGGTATTCCTGCGTCTTCGGGTTAATGCCCACGTACCACAGCTTTGCGTTGCTGTCGAGCAGCGGCATCATGGCCCCCGGCGCGATCGGCAGCAGCTCCACCGGCACGCCCCACTTGTCGCGCAGAATGAGCGCGTAGGCGTTGCCGTAGGCGATGCGCCGCGACTCCATCAGCTTGTGATAGTCGAACGCCGTCAGCGCCTCGGTCGGCCTGCTCGTCAGCAGCCGCAGCGCCGGGTGGTCGGTCACGCGCTCGCGCGTACCGCTGTCCATCAGGTACACCGGCATCTTCGCGATGCTGTCCGAGATGATCTCGATGCAGGCGTTCACCGCCGGCAGCTTCATCGCCTGCATTTCCTTTCCGCCGAACAGCGGCCGGTCGCTGCTGTACCAGCCCGTCGGGTCGTCGAGCGTCAGCGTGCCGCCCTGCCCGGTGACGCGCCGGATAAACTGTCCGATCATGCGCTGTCACCCCCGATGGCGGAGATCACGCCCTCGGCGATGAGGAACACCCCGGCCGCGATGAACGCCGCCGTCACGCTGACCATCGTCAGTCCGACAACGATGCAAACAGCGCCGCCGCAGACCAGAAGATCGGGCAGAATTTTTGTGATATCCTTCATGCCTCTGTCACCTCCTCGGGCACATCTGCGTCCAGCTCGTCGAGCAGGGCGCACTCGTCTGTCGTCGCGATGCCGATGTAGGCGAAAAATGCAGCTCGCGCGTGTGCGTCCTCGCCGTGCTTCTCCTCCCACATCTCCACCGCCTCGCGCCATGTCACCGTGCGGCACTGCTCGTTGCGGCCGGCCGCGATGCGTCGGATCTCTTCCTCCGCCGCGATGTAGTTCAGCTTCTTCTTGCGCATGTAATCTCACCCCCTTTCACATGTGCCAGTCGCTCGCCGCCACGCTGTCCGCGAGCGTCGGCTCCGGCGTCAGCAATGCCGTGGCGAACGCGATGATCCACGCCACCGTCATGTCAATACGGCCGCGGCTGCGCTTTTTCGTCGGCTTGATGTTCTCGTTGTCGTCGGTTACGCACCGCACGTTCAGGAAGCACTGCCGCGCCGCCGTGTTGTGCACGTGCAGCATCTCGTGCTCGCGGATGAGCCGCTCGAGCTCCTTCATCGGCGGCGAGATCGTGCGGATACCCTGCGGGATTTCCACCACCTCGGTCGCCGTCCCGGCGAGCCTGTCGCGGATGTTCTGCATCACCGTCGCGCCGAGATACGGGTCAAAGCCAACCATCTGGAGGTCGTAGTCCTGTGCCGCCTGCACGACTGCATCCGCTACCGCCTCGAAATCGATGATGTCGCCCTCGCAGCCGTGCAGGAAGCCCGCCCGCATCCAGTCGCGGTACGGACAGTGATCCTCGCGCTCGCGCGCTTCGATGCCGTCGAGCGGCATCCACCCGGTCGGCAGCGCCACCCAGTGCGGCAACCCCTCCTGCGGCGGAAAGACGAGCACGAAGGCCGTAAGGTCGGTGCTCTTGGAGAGGTCGACGCCGCCGAAGCAGCGCTTGCCGCGCAGCAGCCGCACCGCGTCCGTCCAGTGCGCCGCGCCCTCCGGATTCCACTGCGTCTTGTCGTAGATCGTCACGGGAATCCATCCGACGCTTGCCGTCGCGATCCACTGGTTAAGCCTGAGCCACCGGAACAGCCGTTCCGCCGCCTCCGAGCGTTTCGCGTCCTGTGCTTCCGCGCGGATGGCGCTCAGCCGCAGCGTCCGCCCAACCGACGGGTTGCAGTCTCGCCACAGCTGCTCGTCGAAAATGTTGATCTCGCGGAGCTTGTCCTCGTCCTCCACGAGGCCGAGGCCGTAGATGATCGGCAGCCAGCGCGGATCGTCCTGCGCCCGCTCGTCGCGGTCTCCTCTGCGGTACCGCCAGATGCCGAGCGCCTTCTCGTGCACCTCCCAGCCGATGCTCTTCCGGTCCGGGTCGTCGCCTGCCGTCGTCAGCACGATCCACACCGGCTGACGGCGGGCAGCGCCCGCGCCGAACGTCATAACGTCCCACAGATCGCGGTTCGGCTGCGCGTGCAGCTCGTCGAAAATGACGCAGCTCGGCTTGTAGCCGTGCTTGCTGTAGGCCTCCGAGGACAGCACCTTCATCTTCGAGCCGCTCACCGTGTCGAAGATGGTCTTGGTGGAGTCCACGATGCGGCTGCGCTTTTTGAGCGCGGGCGAGGACTCTACCATGAACTTCGCCGCCGCGAACACAATGCCCGCGTTGTCGCGGTCCGCCGCCACGAGGTAGATCTCGCCGTTGGTCTCCCCGTCCGCGAACAGGTGGTACGTGCCGAGACCGGCCGCGATCTCGCTCTTGCCGTTCTTCTTCGGGATCTCGAGGTAAAGGTATTGATATTTGCGCAGATACTCGCCCGGCTCGTCCTCGTCCTCGGTCATCTCGCCGTAAAACGACTGCACCATATCGCGCTGCCAGTCGATCAGCCGCAGCGGCACGCCGCTCGAGCACGTCAGGCACTCGAGATAGTCGCACACAAAATCCGCCTGCTCCCTGTCAAACACCGCGCCGCCTCCTTTCGTTTATCCACATCATGCACAGCCTTATCCACACCGGCACAATATCTTGTGGATAAAGCCAAAAAGAAAAGCCGACACCTCACCCCTCTTTCGGGGTTAAAGATGTCGGCTTGGAGGCTCGCTGGCCTCTGGCTCGCGCTGCGAAAACGCAGCGGACATTGGTTTTGCGCTGCATTTTTGCAGCGGTTTGTCTCCGGTGCTCCGGCGGAAGGCGCGCCCGTTCCGTAAGGCGCGCCGCCCTTGGAGAGTCGCATATGACCTCGGACGGCCTGACCACGCCGCCCGCCGCAGCACCGGCTCACTACTTGTAACTACTTGAAACTACTTGAAACTACCGGCAGCAGCGTGATAATGGAGTTCGGCGAGACGCACGCCGCGCTTTTCGCCCGCCTCGCCCGTTGCCGAGCGCCGCATTTGCCGGGTCGAAGCATTTAAGCGTCGCCGTACGCATCGCCTTGCTCTGATAATTATTTCCTGTCATACGTCCACTCTCCTGTTCCATGCGCTTACAAGTGCGCGCTTGATTTCTTTCAGATACTCTCTCATTTCAGGGCTGTACATTATCCGTCCAGCCACCTGTTTTCCAGCGCGCAGAAACCATATACCGCGCCGCAGGTCAGCGCGATCCAGAACACCCAGAACATAACGATAAGCACTCCTTCATTCTTCACAGCGCGGTCTACGACCGTCTGCGGCTCTGTGTCGGCATAGAACTCATTATCTTCCGCGATCATATGATCTTTGATCCGGGTATGTATGCTGCCGACCATGCTGGCTCTGCGACTACGTAATAATGCCGCAGCTCACTGTTGTCATAAATCATACTGCCCTGCCGATGGGTGGATACAGAAAACTTGTCCGCAGGAAATGATACACCCATAAACGAAAAAGTTTCCGTGCTGTCTTCTTCTCGTTTCACCCTGTCCCACGTCCAATACACCTCGGTGCGGGTGTATGTGTGCCCCTTTCCGTCCGTAGATGTCACCACGCGCGTGTGCATGGTGTATCGTTCCGTGATTTTGGTCAGTATTGCGTATTCGCCGTCCAAATCATCTGCCGAAACAGGTTGTTCAGCGATCAGATTGCCGTAAGCGATGATGTTTCCGAAATCGGTAGCCAGCGCGTACTGAAACTGCCCATCGTCTGTGATCTGCGCTGCCGTGGTGAATTTCTCGTTTTCTTCGGCAATATGGTCACCGATTTTACTGCCGATCAGGAATCCCAGCGCCAGCATAACAAACACGATTGCAACGCTGAATGCCATTTCACGAGGCTTAATTTCCATCGCTGTCACCGAACAGGTTCTGCGGAGCATCTTCCGGTGCGTCGTAGTCCGCATAGGTCGTGTCGATTGCCTGATAGTTCATTACGCGCAGCAGGAAACCAGTTGGGAAAGACCGTACCAGTTTGTTGTATGTCCGTACCTGCTGATTATAGTTGTTGCGGTACTGCGCGATCTGGTTCTCGGTCAGCGCAAGCTCGGTCATGAGCTGCTTGTAATTTTCGTTTGCCTTGAGTTCCGGGTACTGCTCTGCAACGGCGTTCAACGCAACCTGCGCTTGTTCGACCTTACCGGACGCGGCAGCAGCGCGAGCCTGTGTAATCCTGGTCAGCGTATCGCCCTCGTAATTCTGGTAGGACTTCACCGCGTCCGCCAGATTGTACACGAGGTCAACACGGCGTTTCTCGGCTACCTGTACGTCGGCTGCCGCCGAACTGACCTGTTCCTCTGCCGACACCGCACGGTTATTGGCCGATATGAATGCAGCGGCAATCATAAGTACCAGCGCTGCCACGATGGCCAGCACGATTAAAGCAATTTTCTTCATTTCCGTTCATCCCTCTGCGTTTCTGTTTTGCCGCGTCGCAAGTCCTTCCACGTGTCACAGAGCCTCCAAAACGCGTCTGTGGTTTCCTGCCCCATGAACAAGAACAACCGCAGCAAACCAAGCGTGATAATCGATCCGCCCAGAATGACAGCCGCATAGATATAAACGCTTGCGATTCTGGTAACTATATCAAGCATCATCACTCGAAGCCTCCATCTTTACCGCCGCGCCCTCGGCGTAAAAACGGCAGTTTTCGCAGCTCATACCGTCACCTCTGCGCACTCCGCGCCGCAGGCCGCATAGCCTGCCAGGTCGACAAAGCTGTCCGCCGTGCCGCCGACGCAGCTCGTGCCGACACGCGCGATTTTAAGCAGCGCCATCAGCATCGCGACATCTGCCGCCGTCACCGTGACAATGGCGTCCGGCGAGACGCACGCCGCGCGGAGATAAGTCTCCCAGAGCTCTGCGATGCAGCCGAAGCTGTCCTCCGGCGAGCCGTAGTCCTCCTCGCGCTCACCGCACACGCACGCACGTGCCTTTTCGAGCACCGCCGCGCGCGTCAGCTTTTTCGCCTCGCCCTCGCCCTCGTCCGGCTCATCCTCAGTTTCGAGCTTTTCCGCCTCGACGGCAATGCCCTCGATCGGATAGCTTGCCGGCTGCGCGCAAATCCTCTCGTTCAGCAGCACCGACTGAATTTCCACATCCGCCGTGCGCAGCCTGTCCTCCACATCCGCGAAATCTCCGCAGATGCCTATCAGCGCCCTGCGCATCGCAGCGGCGACCTTTTTGTATTTCTCCTGCGTCAATTCGGCACACTCCTTTTCCTCTTCCTCGACGGCAATGCCCTCGGCCGGGGCATCTGCCCTCCAGTAGTCGCTATCCTCATACGGCAACGCTGCCCGAATTTCATCCTTCGTGGCGCGCAGCAGGTATTCCGTGCTCGGACCGTCGCTCATAATGCTCAGCAGAGCTTTGCGCATCGCTGACGCGGCGCGTCTGTATTTTTCCTTTTGCGTCATGGTCTCTCCTTCTTTCTTTTCCGGCGCTCTGACGGACGGACCGCGCGAAGCGGTCGCGCCCGACGGAGTTTGCAAAAACCCGCCCATGCCTCTCGGGCAGCTCTTGCCGCCCGTCACAGCGCCGGATCAATTTTCAGTTTGGGCGCGGCGGCAGGATTCGCACCTGCACCGCCATCGTGGCGCCCCTTAGATAGAGGCCGCTCTCCTGTTGAGCTACGCCGCGCGTATTGCAGGTGTTCAAATTGAACACCGTTTTTGCCCTCTCGTGTCCGCTTTCTCCTGCCCTCCGGCGGACGCACCGCTCGTCAGCATTCCGGTGCAATCCGTCGTATCCTTGCCCGCGTCCCGGCGCGGTCGGCCGGCGCATATGGCTATCGCCGCCCGCCGCAGGACAGGAGTCTCGCGACAGCTTTTCCGGCGCTCTGACGGACGGGCGAGGACAAAGAAAGGAAAACCTCGCCGCGTTCGCCCTGTTAGGAATAGATAAACATAAAGGGGGTAGAGTTCGGGCGGCCATCTCGCCCGTCAGAGCGTCGGAATATTCACTTTTTGCGTCGCCTGCGCGTCTTTCGCCGCAGCCGGTCGTGCGGGCATTCGCGCACCTGCCCGGCGCGCCGCCATGAACTCTCGCAGAACCCCTGCGCATTGATCATCGGGCACGTCAGCGGGCAGATCGTCCGTTTCTGCATTTTGTCCTCCTGTCCTCGTCCGAGGCTCTGACGGACAGGCGAGGAAATATCACAAAACTCACCTGCCGCCAAAGGTCGAAGCTCGAGCAGGCATTGCACTGCCCGTCACAGCCCCGGACAAACCTCACGCTTTCCGGCGCTCTGCCCGCTCGCGAAGCATCCGGCTGAGCGGGTCCTCGTCGGCCTCATCCTTGGGCGGCTCGGGCATTACCAGACGGCAGCGTGCCGACACGCTCAGCCCAAGCGCCGCCGCGCAGCTCTGGCACTGGCCGAAGTAAACGTTCGCCGTCTTGGTCCAGCTGCCCGCCTCCTTGGCGTCGCCCTGCATGATCGCGCGGTTCGCCCAGTTCTGCGCGTTCTGCCAGGCGGCGCGAGCGATAAAATACCGCGCCAGCATGTCATAGTCAAGGTCGGAAAAGATATGCAGGGCAACCAGCTTTTTCGCGGTTTGCCGGTACTCGTCCGCCATTCCCTGCGGCAGGTACTTGGGCACCTGAATGCGCTTCGGCTCCTTCGCGCGCACCTCGCGCTTTGCCTTCTCCTCGATCTCCGCATCCGTCCGGTGTCCCCGCATTCGCTTTCGCGCCTGCTTGATGTCCACCGTCCCGTCCGCCTCCCGCGGAATTGGCTTGCTTGCTGGCATATCTCGTCACCTCACTCTCTCAAATTCCGAAGCCGCTCGGCCTTGCGGCCGGTCAGCGTCTCCCATCGGCGTAAAATTACATCGCAGTACCGCGGCGACAGCTCCACCGCCACGCATTTACGGTTTGCCTGCTCGCAAGCCAGCAGCGTCGTGCCGCTGCCGCAGAACGGGTCATACACCGTGTCACCAACGTCCGTGCTGTTGCGAATCAGGTAGTCAAACAGCGGAATCGGCTTCATGGTTGGGTGGTCGCGGTTCGCCTTCGGGCGCGGACAGTAGATCACGGTCGTTTGGCTGCGGTCGCTGCACCACTTGTGCGCGGCTCCCGGCTTCCAGCCGTACAGACACGGCTCGTGCTTCCACTGGTAATCCTGTCGGCCCATCACAAAGCAATCCTTGTTCCAGATCAGCTGCTCGCGCACTGGCCATCCAAGCTGTTCCACCGCCCGAGCGAACACATCCCACGTTTTGCTCGCACACCAGATGTAATACGCTGCGCCCTCTCGCAGCCACTCGCTGACAGCAGCAAACGAGCCGGTCAGCAGTTCCATCAGCGCGTCACGGTCAGCGCCATCATTCTCGATGGTCATTGCATCGCCGGTCTTGCCGACGTAATCGACGCCATACGGCGGGTCAGTAAGCAATAAATCAACTTTTTGTGTTACCCCCCCCCCGAAAATTTTGTCTAAATACGGTTTTTCGGTACAATTTCCACACCAAAGGATGTGGTCTCCGAGTTTCCACACATCGCCGTCCTGTGCGCGGCTGGGCGTGTCGGCATCCGGTTCGCCGCTGTCGCCGTCATCTTCGGCGGCAGGCGGTTCTTCGTTCGGGTCTTCCATTTCCAAATCAGCTGCCGAGAATCCGGTGATCGTCAGGTCCATGCCCGCGGCCTGAATTTCGCCCAGCTCAAGCGCCAGCATCTCGGTGTCCCAACCGGACTGCTCCGCGAGCCGGTTGTCCGCCAGAATGTATGCACGCCGCTGCGCATCCGTCAGATGCTCAACGAGTACGCACGGCACCTCGGTCATGCCCTCGGCCTGCGCCGCCAGTACGCGCCCATGGCCTGCAATGATATTCCGGTCGCTGTCAATCAGCACCGGATTGACAAAACCAAACTCTCGCAGGCTCGCTCTGATCTGGGCGATCTGGCTCTCGCTGTGCGTCCTCGCGTTCCGCGCATACGGCACCAGCTCGTCGATCGGCACCCGCGCCAGCTGCTCCGGCATAAACCACGCCGCTTTTACCTCGCCCGGACCTGCCGGACCGGCGCTTTTCCTGTTTGCCATTTCCAAAACCTCCAAAATTCCCGCTCCATTGGGAAAAAATCTCGCACGGAAGCCCGGCTGCGGTCAGACGCCCCGCCGCCGAAAACTTTTTCGGGGTGGGGGGTAGTCCGGGAAATCTTGCGATTTCCCGCCAAAGCCGCGCACGTCGCGCCTGCACTGCGCTCGTCCAAGCGTCAGCCCTTCCGGCCGCTCTGGCCGCGAGATTTAGCTCGGCTTTCTGCCATGGTCTTTGCGCTGTGGCAGCTGTGGCACAGGCTTTGCAGATTGCTGCGGTCCGTGAACTTCTCCCAGTCGCCGTTATGCGGCTCGATGTGATCCACGTCCGTCGCCCTGGTGCGAATGCCATGCCGTGCACACTCCCGGCACCATTGCTCACGCAGCAGCTGCGTCGGCCGGAGATCATCCGTCCAGAGCTTGGTGCCGTACCATGCGCGCCACTGCCTGGACTCCGCTGAGCGCCGATCCGCGTCTCGCGGCTTGTGCTTATCGCAGTATCCACACCGCACGAGCTCCCGGCAGCCCGGATGGCGGCACGGCCGCAGCGGCTTAGTCGGCATAGGCGATCATGTCATGCAGCGCCGCCGTCGTGCTGGCGATGATGCCATCGAGCCGGATAATGCGCACAGTCAGCGCATGCCGGCGCTCGAAGCGCGGCTCGAGCTCACGCTCGGCGATCAGCTCGCGGCGCCGTGCTCGCAGCGCATCAAGATTTTTCTTGTAATCCGGGATCATCTCGGCAACCGTCTGCACGGCCTCGCCTCCTTCCGGTGGAAATAAAAAAAACAGGAGCTGGCTTGCAACACTCGACGAACATTGCGCTCGAGTGTTACGAAGTCAGCTCCTGTCTGCTTAGACGTTGGCTTACACCGTCGTAGTCGACGGTGGACTCACATTTGCATCTTTCGCACCACAGCGGAAACTGCTGCAGCGTGGTTGTTCCCGGCACGACCCAAACCTTGGTCGGCTTGCCGCATCGCGGGCACCGGATCTTTTTTCGATTTTGATTATACACGCGATTTACTCCTTTGTCTACCCCTGCTTGGCTTTTTCTCCAATCCCTGTTGATATGTTATAGAGCATTCCAAGCCAGAAACAACGCGCGTATGCGTGCGCGTTGCGTTATTATTATGAACTGCCGCCGACCAGGGCAGCAGGTATTTTACAAACTTACAGGATGCGATCTCATTCCGGCCGCCGCCCTCATCGAGCACCTGTGCGCCCGGTGGTGCGTCAACACTCGTGCCGTCGTCCACCCACTCGTAAGTCGTGACCGGTCGGTCAAGGTTGCGACTGGGTACAAACTGTTTTTTGCCGTTCAGGCTCGCTTCCCGGCGTTCTTTGGTAAGATAACCGGCCCAACCGTCGTAGCCACGCTCACGGATGTAATTGAGCTGCACATCATCGCCCCAGAGCCAGAGCGACTTGAAAAGCTCAAGATCGCCGCCGATTGCATTGATAATAATATGCGCGTGAGGCCGGTGGTCTCCGTGCCTGCCCTCGAGGACGTAGATGTACTTGAGATCCGGCAGACCTCGCGCTTTGCGGTAGGCCCGCATCTGCGAGAACACTTTGCCGAGGTGCTTGCGTGTCACGTCGGCGCTCTCCGGTAAATCCTCATCGCGATACGTCGCAGTCAAAACCAGATCGTTCTCCGCAAAGTTGCACGCGATCAGCTGCTCGAGCTTGCGCTGCGCCGTATTGGCGTTGGTGCGCTGGATCTGCTCCTCCGTCACCTCGCGGATGCGCTTGCGCTCCTGCTTGCTGGCGTTCGGCCGCGGCACAGTGTAAACCGCGTCCCAGACGAGCCGTCCGGCCCGCACTGTTTTCCTTCGTTTCACTTTCCCCTCCCCGGTGTTCAAATTGAACACCATAGCGGACGAGTTACCCCGTCCGCGTAGTTACTAAGAATATCCGCAATTTTCATTTTTGTCAATCGCAGGGATTTTTTCAATCGTCCTCAGGGTCGTAATTCTCGTCAACCCAATCGCTAAACTCCTTTGTCCCGATGATAATGCAGTGTTCACCGCCTTTAATGCTTATGTATGCCGCGCCGGAACCATCAAGCACCTCAAGCAGCTTTCTCATACCACTCTGCTCGCCGCGCAGCACCGCGTGTACCGCATCATTGATCGCGACGTTCGGCTTGTAGCCGTCCTTGCCATAAGATTTCATTTTTGCCCTCTCCTCTCGCAAAACTCTGCCACCGCCTGCAGCTTGTCGGCCGCCTCACGGATGATCGCACAGCCGCCCGTGCCGCAGTTATGCTCGTGCCCGCAGCCGAGGCAGGCCAGAGAGCCGGTCTGGACTTTCAGCCTTCTGAGGGCTTCGATAAGTTCATCGGTTTTCATATGTGTCCGCTCCTTCCCCATAAAACAAACTGATTTGATCTGCAAATTTGCTAAACCGCTTTTCGGCAGCATCGAAATATGTCCGGTCGATTTCAAAACCTGTGAAATCCAGTCCAGCCTTATATGCCGCGATCCGGCTGCTGCCGCTCCCTAAATGGGTATCCAGCACGCGCATACCCGGCGACGCATAACGCTGAAACAGCCAGTCATACAGCGCAACCGGCTTCTGTGTCGGGTGAATACGCACCTCATTGAGTGCCTTATTCCCTTGCTGAATGTGCCCCTCCGCAACGCTTTTCCCCTGCAGCATACCGCTCCACATATACCGAAATAGACGCACGCTGGTAAACAGGTCGGTGGCGGCAATCTCGCAATCCGAGAAACTCGAGCTTTGGTTGCATTTGTCCCACACAATCCGGCCGGGCGCGAAATCATAGCTGAAATAATTGCAGCCCCAAATTTCCGCAGCTCCTTGAGCTTGTCCGTCAGCAGGCTTCGGCCTTGCTCCCGGCTTTCAGCTTGCCGCCCTTGTCGCAGAGTTGTAACGCGGGCGGTTGACATTATGCGTGCCGCCGCCAGGAAAGAAGTCGTCGCCCGCGTACCAGCTTGCGGTGAAAAAGCTGCCGTCCGGCAGGTCGAGCCGGTACACGCTAAGCCCGATCTCGGGCGCCTTGTGCCAGATGCCCCAGCTGCGCCATGCGGCAAGGATATTCTTGCGCTTGCTCTCATTCGTCAGGTTCAAGATGTTCTGTTTGGTCAACTCTAAAATCATACTTCCCCTCCCAACTCCTTCAGCCGTACCATCGGGCACTGCTCGCACTTGTCTACCAACGCCTCATAGTCCATCTCAAACGGAAACTTGCAATACTCATCGCAGATCTCAGCGCGAGCTTGATATGCCGCCGCGCCATCGCGAGCGGCGATTTCATGAAGGCGTCCTCGCGCTGCTGGCGCTCGGCCTTGCGCGTCTCGGCGTCCTTCGCGCTCGTGATGCGCTGTTTCACCACGCCGCACACCTTTTCGCACCCGTCCGCCTTGTCGCAGCTGTGGCAGCAGCCGGGACACTTGCCGTCCCGCACCCACGCCGCGCGCTTATCCATGCCTGTGCAGGGATGGGGCGAAAAGCTCTCCGCCGGGCAGGTCAGCTGCGTGAAGGGATACTCCGCCGCCTTTTTATGCGCCTTGATCTTTTTCGCGTCAAGGTTGTACATTTTGCCTTGATATGCGCCGTGCAGCTTGCGCTGCAATTCCGCATCGCACTGGCTCAGTTCATAGGCGGCGCTGTCGTTGATGCGGTGACACTTAAAATCGCCCTTCCACGCCTTGGTCAGTCCGTTGTCGATTGCCTTTGCCCTGGCAATCTGGCTCTCGGACGTTTTGAGTACCTCGGCGACATAACTGCGCAGCTTGCCCGGTAGTGCAACCACGCCGCGTGCCTGCAAATCCTTGAGCGCAGCCTCGATCTCCTTTGCGGCTCGTCCGGTGTACTCAGCGGTCAGACCGCCGCCGCCGCGTGCCATCGTGTTGGTCCAGTGCAGGATCAGCGTCTGGATAGACGGGTCAAGGTCGGCATCGAGCACAATACAGGGCGCGGCCTTGCGGTCGAGTAGCGCCAGCGCGTTCCGACGGCGGTGACCGGCGAGCAATAAGTACCCGCCCTCGGTCTTGCGGCGCACCACAAGCGGCTGCTGCAAGCCGATGACCTCGATGGACTCCGCCAGCTCGTCAATGCCGGTCTGCGTGTAGGTGTTGGCGGCGTTCTCCTCAATTTCCGCAAGCGCAATCTCCTGCACCCTCATTTCTCCGGTGTCCGATTTGGACACCGCCTCACCCATCAGCTCCGCAAGATTAAATTTCTTTGCCATATCACTCCACCTCCATCAGTTCTTTGACCCACGCCCGGTAATCTCGGGCGGCCGCCGAGGTCGGCGACCAGCGCGTAACCGGCTGGGCGGCGTAGGTGCTCTCCGTCACCTTGTCCGTGCGGCGGATTTTCCGGTAAAACAGCGGAATCGGGCTGTGCTCTCGCAGCCAGTCCTCGCTCTGGCGCGTTGCGTCAGCGTTGTGCCAGATGGTCAGCAGACCGAAAACACTGCGCTTGGCAAGGCCGGTGTTCCGCACGCTGGCAATCTGGTCGGCAAGCAGCCGCATACCGGACATCTCAAACGCCCCCGGCTTGATCGGCACAATTACCGTGTCACTTGCCGCAATCGCCGAGATGCACGGTAAACTGAACGACGGCGGGCAGTCGAAGATCATCACGTCATAAGCATCATCCTCGACCAGTGCGTCACGCAGATCGGCGTACACGCGGACCGCCTGCTTGCGGTCAATGTCGGCGTCCAGATCAACCGAGGCCAGCTGCATGTCGGACGGGATAATGTCCAGATCACGGTAAATGGTGTGCTGGATGACGTCCTCGTAGTAGGCCGTGCCACCGTCAAACAGGTCGGCCGTGCTGCAGGCATCAGGTGCAACGCCAATGTACTGGCTGGCGTCACCCTGCGGGTCGCTGTCTACCAACAGCACGCGCTTGCCATAATCAGCCGCCAGAATACCTGCGAGGTTTACCGCGGTGACGGTCTTGCCGACGCCGCCCTTTAAATTCACTATGCTTATGCTCTTCATGATTTTATCCTTTCTTTTTCGGTCCGGGCGACCGCATTTTTACGCCGCTGGCATGCAGGATGGCCGAGACCACAGCGTAGGCGCGCCCCTGTCCGCGCGCGATGGCGAGGATGGAGTTCCCGGCCTCGTAAAGCTCCACGATCTTCTGCCTTTCCTCCGGCGTCGCGGATGCGTTGCGCTTTGCCTCGCACCGCGCCTTGGCGTCCTCCTTCGGGTTTACCATGCGCCGCTCGTCGCGCTTCGGCGTGCGGACGGTTTCGGTGTAGCGGTACGGCTCGCCGAAGGCCTCGCCCGTCACCTCGACGGTTTCGTAAATCCCGCGCGGGTGGCGGAAGATGACGCGGCGGGTCTCAGTTGCCATTTTCCGCTCCCGCTATCTGCATCATCTGCTCATAGTCTTTCTTGATTACGCCAGACCCGATCAGAGCCATGATGTACTGCATCGCCTTGTCGGCAGTCTCGTCATTCGCCGCCTCGCAAACTACGCGATACAGCGCGATCAACACACGGCGGATGTCATCACTCAAAATCTCTCCGTCCGCGCAATCAAATCTGCCTTCGGCCTGTATTCCGTCAATTTTAATCTCAATCATGCTGTTTCCCCTTCCGATTTCTCTTGATGTATCCAAGCGCCGCGCCGATGGCCTCGGCTCTCTCTCGGTACTCTCGCGCAAGCCGCGGTTCGACGAGCTTGCTCTGTGCGTACAGCTTGCGGCGTTCAAACCGAAGCTTTGGAATTGCCTTTCTTAGTTTCACGCTTCTCCTCCATCTTTTTCGTCTGCACGATCACCTCGCGCTGACCGTCCATGTATTCCGCGAACTGCTGCAAGCTGCCGTCGAAATCGAGATAAACCTTGCCGAGGCGGCCCTCCTTGTTTTTGAGCACCTGCAGCACGCGCTCGTCTGCCGGTGCGCTGTCCGCCTCGTTCTTGTAGAGCGCAAGCACCGCATCGGCGTCCTGCTCGATCTGGCCGGACTCGCGCAGGTCGGTGAGCGACGGCTCGCCGTCGCGCGCTTCAGACGCTCGCGAAAACTGCGACAGCGCCACGACCAGTATTTTTTGATCCTGAGCCATAGTGTGCAGCCCCATGCTGATGTTGGTAACGACCGTAACACGGTCACGCCCCGGCGCCCGGAGTAATTGCAGGTAGTCGATAAAAACTATCCTATGTCGGCGGCTTCGCGCGCAATCCAGAATGTTTTGCACGCTCCACCCCGGCGCATGCACCAGCTCGACGTCGCTCTCGGTGATCTCGCGCTGCAGGCGGTTGAGCCGCGTCCACTCCTCCGGCGTCATCTCCCGGCGGTTGATGTGGCCGAAGTCGATGATCGCGCGGTTCGAGACGATACGGTTTATCAGCTTGGAGGGCGTAGTCTCGAGGCTGTAAAAGCCGACTTTCGCACGCCGCCCCATGTGCGTCGCCATCTGGAGCGCGAGCGCCGTCTTGCCGGCGGACGGGCGGCCTGCAAGGACTACGAAATCGCCGTAGTCGCTGTACAGGCGGCTATCGAGTCGGCTGAAGCCGTACTCGATGAATTTTCTCTTTGTCGTCTGCTCGAGGGCGAAGGTTTCAAGTCCCTGCGACAGCGAGACGATTTCCGCGCCTTGCTTTTCCGCCGTGGCCTCCATCGCCGCGGCGATGAGCTCGCGGCCTTCCTCGCTCGTGCGCACCTGCGTGAGCTTGTCAGCCAGCTCTCGCAGGCGGCTGACTTTCGTCTGCTCCTGCATGGCCTCGGCGTATGCTTTCCAGGCGCTCGCCGTGCTGCATACGTCCATGCACTCCATCAGCAGCGGCTCGTATTCCTTGCCGATGGCGGCGCGGATCGTCACCGGGTCGAGCGGCCGGCCGCGGTTGAATATCTCGCGTGCCGCCGTGTACACCGTCCGCAGCTCAGCGCGGAGAAAATCGCTCTCGCGCGTCGCGGCAAAAAGCTCGCCTGCGATCTTCGGGTCGAGCAGCAGCGCGCCGATGACGCTGTACTCGGCGGCGAGCGTTGCTCGTTTCTCTACCACACCTCGACCTCCTCTCGCCGCCTGGGCGGCTTGTCCGGCTTCGCTTCCGCCGGATTGTCATACTTGCCCTCGAGCACCTTGACCAGATTGTTTTCGTTCAGCAGCCACTCAAAATCGGCTTTCCAGTGGCGGTCGTTCTGGCCGGTGCAAAAGCTGCTCGCCTGTGCCCTGCGGAACGCCTCATCGAGCTGCTCCGGCGTGTAGCCCTTGCTGTAAATCCGCCGCACTGTGAGACAGCGTTTGTCCGTCAGACGGACGACCTTCGGCAGACTGGTGCAGATGGCGTTGTAGCGGTCCGCAAGCTGCTGCGGCTTATTGCTTATTTCGGGCTTATTTGCCTTATCTTCCTCTTCTCTTATCTGTGTCTTTAACTGTTCATTAATCATTTCACCGTTCGGTGACAACTTGTCACCATTCGGTGACAGGGGGTTGTCACCGTTTGGTGACAGGTCACCAACAAACGGTGAAATGGGAAGTTTGCTCTCATCGAGCGCGTAAAACAAGGTGCGGTCATGGGTGTCTTTGGCATAGTTCGCGGTCAGCAGAACGCCGGTCTCCTTGAGTTTTTTCACCACGCGTTCAATCTGCCTGCGCGACCAGAACGGGAACAGTTTTTCGAGCGCACGCAGGCTGTTGTACGTCCAGTAGCGACCGGCGTGAAAGTGCCGGTCGTTGGCGGCATTCTTCTCAATCCAGAACTGCAGGCGCGCGATGAAAACCGCGCCGTCTACGCCGAATTTCTCCGCGACTGCGCTGTCGAAATGATAGGTCATGTGCCTTACTTCCCTTCTTTGCCGGACGCAGAACCGTCCTGGCCGCACGCCTTTCTGATGACTGCGCACGCGGCCGAGAACCGCGCCATAAGCGCGGCCATCTCCTCGTTCACGTCCTCCGTCTCCTTGCTCTTGCGCCGCCCGCGCCCTACCTGCGGCAGTCGGCCGGCTTTGCGCAGGCGGTACAGCTTCGCGGAAACACTGTTCTCCGCGATACCGGTCTCAACCGCAATCTCGCGCGCCGTCATGCCCTCTCGCGCGAACCGGATGATCTCGCCGAGATCCTCCTGCGCCCACGAACGCCGATAAGGCGCCCGGTCTCGTTCATTCAATTTCCCCATTATCTGTCCCCTTTTCAGCGCGATGCCGCTCCATGCTCCACCGGTACATCTCGATATTGCGCTTGACGTGATGGTACAGTCCCACCATCGTCAGAAACTCCGCGAGAGACTCCGGCGAACTTCCCTGCTGGGCGGCGATGTCTTCAATTTCTGCCCAAAGGTCATCTTCCATCGGGATTTTCATTGTGATTTCACGCAGCATGGTTGCGCCTTCCTCCCGTCCACATTGCCAGCAGGGCAACGCCCATGACGAACGCCATCGCCTTGCCGCTCAGCAGTCCGGCCTCGTCCGCGCCGGACGCTGCTACGAGCAACAGCAGGCCGATCAGCGCAAGCGCCATATTTACGCCGTTTGACCGACGATTTTTTTCGGCTTGACGTTTTGCCGCGTTGCGGTTATAATAATAGGCGTATTCACTATGCTTTGCGCTTGCTACGGTTGCCGCCGTGCAGGCGCATTTTTTTGTGCAAATTTGCATTTTCATTTCTCCTTTGAAGTTTCGCCGCTGATAACGGCCATTTCAGCCAGAAACGCCCGGCGCAACATGCGCTTCAAAATCGCGTTATATCGCGGCATTTCCTCGTCGTCGATTTTGCGATCGAGGGCAATGATGGACAGCTCGCGCGCGTCTGCTCGCTCCTGGTCTGTGTCATCTACCTCCAGCCTCACCTCGAGCGCAAGCTGCTGAAGCTCGACGTTGCTCTCCGGCCGCTGCCAGAGCGTACCGAGCGGACAGCGGTTGCAGTAATAGCCGCGCAGCCATGGTGCACGGTAGAGCTCGGCCATTTCGGCCACACGCACCGCCGTCGGCACGCGCTCTTCCTGCTCGATGGCCTGCAAATTACGCACGGACCACCCAAGGCGCTCCGCTGCGGCTTCCTGCGTCAAAGACGCACCCTCACGGGCAGCTTGGTAGATGTTCTGGTATCCTGCCATCGTGGACATCCCTTTCTTTTTGCTGTATTCTTTTATCAACGAACAAACCCAAGACGCTGTTGCCGCAGCATCTCGGTGTCGGCCTTTTCCCGCTCCTTTTCGTAGCGGTAGACCTCGTCCCAGCGGATTTTCCACCCGCCGAGGTTCACGGCGCTGAGCTTGCCCTCCCGGATAATCATCCGGACGTAGTCCGGCGAGCAGAGCCACCGCTCGGCCAGATCAGCCGTTGTTGCGTATTTCGCAGCCATTATGTTCTCCCCCTCTCGTAAAGGTCCTCGATTTTACAGCCGAGATATTCCGCGATGGCCGGCATCAACCGGCACGGCGGAAAGGTCTTTTCGCTCTCCCAGCTGACGATCGTCGACTGGACGACGTGGAAATGCGCCGCCATATCTACCTGACGCACGCCCTTCGCCTTGCGCAGCTCTCTGATTTTCTTCATTTTCTCACCTTCTTTCTGGTGTTTCTTCCCTTTTCGTGATAAAATTTCATGGAAAGGAAGTGTAGATAATGGATATCGCAGCGGTTGTCACTATCGTATCCGGCATTGTTTCTGTTGCCGCAATTATTTCCTCGCCAGTAAATACATGGATTCGTTATCACTACGACAAACAATTACAGCAAACTGAACGCTTTTTTAAGGCTCGTTCGTCAACTTATCCTCCATATATCGAAGCAGTCAGCTTGTATTTGCGCCATCCGTCTGCGGAACAACATACCCAAACTGAACGCGCAGCCGCAGCCGCCGAATTATATGCCTCCATCGAAACGTTGGAGCTCATTTCTGACCTTCAACGTCAGATAAGCGAGTCTCTGTTACATCTTTCAAGCGGATTCATCGACGATGCGAAGATACTTAACGACCTTAGTTCCGCATACTTAGATATGATTTTCTCTATGCAGAATGACCTGAAAATACCTTCTCAAAAGCGCAGATAATTGCAGCACAATGTCAAAAACGTCGTAACGGCTAAAATGTCGGTCGGTATGATGACCAGCCAGACACGCCAGTCATTACATCGGTTCATCGCAGCGCACGCTACCAGCGAAATTGCCAAATACGCGATTTCTTGCATAAACAATATCCAGAGCAGCATCCTCCCTCACCTCCTAACATTATATTTTTCGATTGCGTATCGCCTTTTGTAATATTATTATATATCGCATTTTTTAATATGTCAACAAAAAATACAAAAGTTGCGATATTTATTTTTCTAATATTATATATCGTGATATAATAAGGCGAAAGAGGTGACGCCTGTGAACCGAATAAAACAGCTTCGCACCGAAAAAGGAATGAAGCAAACCGAATTAGCTAAAATCCTAAAAATCGGTCAAGCCACCATGTCAAATTGGGAAACCGGCAGATCCGAACCCGATTATGATGCACTTATTGAAATGTCTGAAATTTTCGGAACGTCCATTGACTACATCCTCGGAAATTCGGACATAAAAAAAGCGCCCTCTTACGAGGACGCAGGGCTTTCTGCCGAAGAGGCGGAGCTGCTCAAACTGTTTCGAGCGGCGCCGGAGGCGTTGCAGGACGCGGCGCTTCGTGTTCTGGAGGCAAACCAGCGCAAAGAATAGTCTTTATTTCGTCCAGCGCGGCCTGTGGCTCTGCCAGCCCACGCACAAGACGGATAAACTGTTGTTCTTTCGCTGTCATAACTTGCCCTCCCGAAAATCGAACATCTGTTTGTATTTTTAATAATACATCATCTCGAAATTTTGTCAAGGCTTTTACAAAATATTGTATCAGTAAATTTAACCGGTGTTCAATTTGAACACCGAAGGGGGAAATACAATGAATAAAAAAATTGCAACTCTCAGCGCAGCCTTAATGCTCGCACTCTCTCTCGCAGGATGCAGCAGCACGTCGGACAGCACATCTGCCGCAGGCGATCAGACACAGGACACAACGACTGCACAGACTGACACCGCCACGACCGCACCTGTGGACGCAGCTCCGGCTCCGGCAGAGGACAGCAATGCGACGACTGGCGAAAAGAACGCGCTGAAGTCGGCGAAGAGCTACATCGAAATGGGAGGTTTTTCGCACGATGGTCTGGTCGACCAGCTGAAATACGAAAATTATTCCGACGAAGAGGCTGCATATGGCGCTGATCACTGCGGCGCAGACTGGAACGATCAGGCGCTGCAGTCCGCACACAGCTACATCGACATGTCGGGCTTCTCATATAGCGGCTTGATCGACCAGCTGAAATACTCAAAGTTCACCGATGATCAGGCAAAATATGCTGCGGATAATTGCGGCGCAGACTGGAACGAGCAAGCTGCACGCTCCGCGCAGTCCTACTCGGAAATGTCTGGCTTCTCGCGTGACAGCCTGATCGAGCAGCTCCAGTATGAAGGTTATACAGCTGAGCAGGCAGCATATGGAGCTAAAGCCGTAGGATATTAAACACACGATAAAGCAGCAGACCCCTGCCCTTTCTGGGGTCTGCTATATTTTCATCCGCCTAACCGAACAAATGTTCTTTTCTCGCAAATTTTCCGAACCTTAGGAGAGATTACCATCATGCCCGACTACAAATACAAGACCAGCATCGTCATCGGCCACCGCCCGGACGGCAGGCCAATCCGGAAGTACATCCAGGACAACAGCAAAATGCGCTTTGACGCGAAGGTTCGGCAGGTCCGCGCGCTGACCGAGCGCGGCGGCGCGCCCGGCAAGACGACCGTCGAGGAGTGGGCGTGGCAGTGGTTCCGCAGCTACAAAGCGCCGCGCGTCGGCGCGTCCCAGCGCATCAATTACGAAACGCACATCCGGCTGCGCATTGCTCCGACGCTCGGCGCGCTCCCGATCACGGACGTGAAGCCCTTCCAGGTGCAGCAGCTGCTCAACGAGGCGCGGACGGACGACGGCAAGCCGCTCGGTGCCGGAACGGCCGCGCAGCTGCGCTACATCGTCCGCGCGATCTTCGAGCAGGCGGAGATCAACGGTCTGATCGTGGCCTCGCCCTGCCGAAATCTCGAAATGCCGGTCACGCGCAAAAAAGAGCGCCGCTCGCTGACGCACGAGGAGGAGGATATTGTTCGCAAGGTCGCGGAATATCACTACGCCGGGCCGTGGGTGCTGCTGATGCTGGACTGCGGCCTGCGCCGCGGCGAGACCGTGCCGATCGGCTGGCAGGACGTCAAGGGCGGCCTGCTCCAGATTTCAAAATCAGTTGAGTATAAGTCGGACTGCAATCAGCCGACGCTCAAGGACACCAAAACGGCCGCAGGCGTGCGCTTCGTGCCGCTTCCGGACGAGCTTGCCGCGATGCTGGATAAAAAATCGCGCTACTTTTTCCACCGGAAAGACGGCCGAATGCTTACCGCGACCGGACTGCGGCGGATGTGGGCAAGCTTCCACCGCGCCTGTGATCGCGCCGCCGGTGCCGCGATCTACCGAAACAAGATCATCACGCACGCCTTTGATCCGTCCATCACACCGCACTATCTGCGCCACACATACTGCTCCAATCTCCGACGCCAGGGCGTCGACCTGAGAACGGCGCAGTATCTGATGGGGCACAGCGACATTGCGACGACGGCCAACACTTACAGCCACGTTACCGAGGACGATATCCGAGAAATGCAGGAAGCAAAAGACGCAGCCGATTAAGCTGCGTCTTTTGCGAACCTGGCTCAATCCTACATCTGTCCTACATAAATCCTACATCGGCTATTTTTCCGCATTGAGTGAAAGTTGATGAAATTTTAAGAGATTCCACCTGCTCCCTTGCGCGCGTCCTACACATTTCCTACACGTGTTATCATTTTCACCTGTTTCTGTCGCGTATATCACGCATTTCACGAAAACCGCAACACACGAAATCAGGAACAATTTTTGAAGTACGAACGCAAATCAGCGTAAAACAAAGAAAAACCCGTCATTTCTGACGGGTTTTTAACTGGTGGACATTAACGGGTTCGAACCGCTGACCTTCCGCACGTCAAGCGGATGCTCTTCCAGCTGAGCTAAATGTCCAGGTTGGTGGACATTAACGGGTTCGAACCGCTGACCTTCCGCACGTCAAGCGGATGCTCTTCCAGCTGAGCTAAATGTCCAAATACAGGGGGCAGCGGACTGCCGTCCCCTGTGACCAGTTTTCAGTTGTGACCTTACTTCTTGCTGCGGCCCAGATACTCACCGGTACGGGTGTCGATCTGAATGCGCTCACCCTGCTCGATAAAGATCGGAACCTTGACGACAGCACCGGTCTCTACGGTAGCGGGCTTGAGTACGTTAGTAGCAGTGTTGCCCTTAACGCCCGGCTCGGTCTCAGTGATCTCGAGCTCAACGAACAGCGGCGGCTCAACTGCGAATACGCTGCCCTTGTAGGAAAGAACCTTAACGTTCTCATTCTCCTTCACGAAACGGAAGTCGTCGCCCAGAGTGTCCTTGCTGATCGGGATCTGCTCGTAGGTCTCGTTGTCCATGAAGTAGTACAGGTCGCCCTCATTGTACAGATACTGCATCTCGCGGCGCTCTACGAAAGCTTCCTCGAACTTTGCAGTCGGGTTAAAGGAGGTCTCAGTAACCGCACCGGTTACGACGTTCTTCATCTTGACACGAACAAAAGCAGCGCCCTTGCCCGGCTTTACATGCTGGAACTCAATAACCTGCTGTACCTGACCGTCCATTTCAAAAGTTACGCCGTTACGAAATTCACCTGCGGTCATAATCGGTATCCTCCAAAATCATAATTCCAAATTTCCGTTCAGAGTTCGCCCCCGAACAGTGCTTATTTAGAATACCACACTTCCTCCGCTTTGGCAAGAGGAAATCTGAAATTTTCCCGATTTTTTTCCGAGTGTGACAAAAACTGCGTTTTCAGCCGGAGCGGCGCACACGGAAAAGGCGGCGCTGCCCCTTCTCACAGGACAGCGCCGCGCGTGATTCAGCAGCCGCAGCCGCCGCAGCAGTTATTGTTGTCGCCGCAGCAGCCGTTCTGACCGCCGCATACCCAGATCAGGATGATGATGAGGATGATCCACCAAAGCCAGTTATCGCCCCAGAGAGTGTTCGAGTTGCACATGTGTATTTCCTCCTGTCAGAATTGTCAGCGTGCGGCTCCTGCGCCGCACCGCTTACACTTCATTCTATGGAGAAGGCTCCGCTTTGGTGACTGACTGTCGCGAAGCTGACGTTTCGCCGGCAATCCCATTACTCAACGATTTCGCCCTTGAGGCCATCCTTATATAAGATAGTGAGACGCACGCGGCGCGGCTGATTTTTGTGCACCTGCTCCCCTTCTATATATATCGGAAAGCCATAGCGTCCGTGTGCGGCCCACACACCGCCCGCCGGGTGCTCCGGAAGCACCTCAAGCTCCCGTCCGATAAAGCCGCGGCGGCAGTTCTCGCTGAGCACAGCCGCGACGCGCTTCGCCCGATCGGCTCGCTCTGTTTTGACCGCTTTATCGAGCTGCCCCGGCATATCCGCTGCCTTGGTTCCCTCGCGCGGCGAGTACGGGAAAACGTGCACCGACGCGAACGCGCATTTCTCCAGAAAGCGCAGCGTGGTTTCAAATTCCTCCTCGGTCTCGCCCGGGAAGCCGACGATGAGGTCGGTCGTGATCGAGCAGTCGGGGGAAGGCCCGCCGCAGGCGCTCACAGCACGCATAGAACTCACCCGACGTATATCTGCGCCCCATGCGCTCCAGCACGCTGTCGCAGCCGCTCTGCATGGACAGATGGAAATGCAGGGCAAGGTTGTCAAAGCCGCGCAGCCGCTCGCAGAACGCTTCCTCTATGATGCGCGGATCGAGCGAGCCGAGACGAAACCGGATGTCCGGCAGCGCCCCGAGCAGCTGCTCGAGCAGATCGGTGAGCGTCAGACGCGGCGCAAGGTCGCGGCCGTAGGAGGCGATCTCGATACCCGTCAGCACGATCTCGTGCACGCCTGCCGCGCCGAGGCGTCGTGCCTCGGCAAGCGCCTGCTCCGGCGGCAGCGAGCGTACCCGGCCGCGCGCGTATGGAATGATGCAGTAGGTGCAGAAGTTGTTGCAGCCATCCTCTATTTTAAGGAGGGCGCGTGTGCGTCCCTGCGGAATGCCGGCCGGCAGAGCTTCATAGCCGCCGCTTCCCTGCGGCAGAGCCGCTTCTCTGCCCTGCACCGCCGCTTCACAGCGCTCGATGATCTGTGCGCGGTCCTGCGTGCCGCAGACGATATCGACCTCGCCGGTCGCCCGTACGCGCTCCGGGTCGATCTGCGCAAAGCAGCCGCACGCCGCGATGACCGCGCGGGGGTTGTCCCGGCGGAGCCTGTGGAACGCGCGGATATTTTTATGGTCGGAGACCGATGTGACCGTGCAGGTATTGATGATGACCGCGTCCGCGCCGCTGTCCACAATCTCGTGTCCGCGCTCGGCGGCAAGCTGCGAGAGCGCCTGTGTCTCGAACAGGTTGACCTTGCAGCCGAGCGTAAAGAAAGCAAATTTCATGCCGTACTCCTCTTCATTCTTGCTTCTGTTTATTGTAGCACAAACACGGGAAAGAGTGAAGAGCGCGGCGCGCCTCCGGACGGCTGAAGCAGATTGTTACATTTTTGTGAACAGGCGCATCTGTAACCCTTCCGCTGTGCATTTTTCCGGTATTACGTTTCGTATACCCTCCGGGTTATCACGCAAAACCGGTCGAAAACGTTTGCTTTTGCGGTTTTGACGAACTTTTATGACATTTTGAAAAAGAACATTTGACAAAGCTATATCAGCGTGTTATACTGTAACCGTAATGTAACTTTGGAATGTAACCATTTTGTAACTATGTACAGACTATAAGGAGTGCAGAAAATGCCTACCACCAGTAAGAAGAATGACCTTCTGGAATACAAGGGACATCCTCTGATGCGTAAGGACAACATCATCTACTACGGTTCGATGAGTGACTCCCATATCATCATGATGCAGATCCTTGACTCCGCTGACATGAAGGATCTTCCGGTTGCAAAGCGTGTTTCCGTACAGCTTCAGCAGACCGGCACGAACGTCCGCAGCAAGGACCGTATCGTAAAGAAAACCGAGAAGAACAGCCTGTGGAGCGCGATGGACATCGCCTCGATCTGGCTCGACCGCGCACTGGGCAGCAGATAAGCGGCTCAACGGCGCACAACTTTCCGACTAAAAAACGGAGGCTTATTATGAAATCCACCAAAACACTGTTTCGACTGCTCGTTTCCGGTGCACTGACCGCATCCATGCTGCTCCCCAGCTCGCTGGCTGTGTATCAGGCCAAGGTCAAGGCAGATTCGCTTTACCTGCGTTCTGCACCCGGCGGCAGCGTCATTGCGACGCTCTCTCAGGGCACGACTGTAGCGGTAACGAACAACAGCAGCGAATGGTACAAGGTGATCGTTGACGGCAAGGAAGGCTACGTAAGCGGCTCTTACCTGACCGGCACGACCGCGACCGACTTCTCCGTCGGCTCTGGCAAGATCACCTGCTCTTCTACCGTCAACCTCAGAAGCGAAGCGAACACCTCGTCCAGCATTCTCGCGTCCCTGTCGAACGGCACTGCCGTCACCATCACGGGCGTCAGCGGCGGCTGGTACAAGGTTTCGGTTAACGGCAAGACCGGCTACGTTCACCCGGACTATGTTCAGGTAAACGGCGGCTCTTCCGCTTCCACCGGCACCACGGCATCCGCTCCGGCGGCCGCCGCAGGCAAGGTATCCTGCTCCTCGACCGTCAATCTCCGCGCCGAGGCGAACACCTCGTCCAACATTCTGGCATCCCTCGCAAACGGCACCGCCGTCACGCTGGGCGCCAAGGAGAACGGCTGGTACAAGGTTTCGGTTAACGGCAAGTCCGGCTACATCAAGGCTGACTACATAACCACTTCGGTATCCTCGTCCGCCAACATGGCATCCTACTCCGGTCTGAGCGCAAAGCGCACCGCCGTTCTGGATTACGCCGCGAAGTTCCTCGGCGTTCCGTATGTCTACGGCGGCAGCACCCCGTCCGGTTTTGACTGCTCCGGCTTTACGTCCTACGTCTACAAGAACACGGTCTGCTCGATCGAGCGCGTGGCGCAGGCGCAGTTCGACACCACGACCCGCGTCTCCCGTGACGAGCTTCTGCCGGGCGATCTGGTATTCTTCGGCAGCAGCGCTTACTCGATCAGCCATGTCGGCATCTATGTCGGCGACGGCCAGTTCATCCACGCACCGCACACCGGCGACGTCGTCAAGTATGACTCGCTCAGCGGCTCCTACGCTACCCGTTTCCAGGGCGGCGGCCGCGTGATCTTCGACTGATAGAACAATCTGCACCGACCTCCTTCGAGGCCGGTGCTTTTTTTATGCGTAGATCTCTATCTCGCCGTCGCTCCATGCAAGGCGCTGCGGCGCGACATTCAGCTCTTCGAGCTTACGGTTCAGCGCATTCGCCATGGCGCCCGTCACAAGCTCCGCCGCCGTCTGCGGGAGGTCAGCATCGTTCAGCTGCGCACTCAGACAGGTAAACCGCAGCTTGCCCTGCTCCGCCTGAACGCCCCATTCACCGGCAAGCGAGCACCGTTCGGGCAGCAGCTGCGCCGCGGCGCGGAAATGGCCGGTGAGCAGACCGCTCTCCTCCAGCTCCGCCCTGTCGACGCTCATGGACATCGACGCGGTTTCGTCCGCCCCGATGCTTACCGCAAGGCCGCGCGGCGTAAACGGCAGATATTGCAGCAGGAAATTCGCCAGATCACTCTCGCTCATCGTCATCACGAGCGAGAGCTGCGGCTCCTGCTGCTCCTCGGGCACGGTCTCGACCGGTTCGGTGCCGTCCGGCGGCGCTTCGCTCTCCGACCGTCCGACCAGCATCCTGCCGAGCATCAGCAGGCACAGCAGCAGGCAGACGCCGAGAATGATGGTATACCGCGCGCTTTTCTCCTCTCCCATGTTCCTTCCTCCCTCCGGCTGACAGTCCAGTATATGCCGTCTATCAGAAATCTATACATAAAAAGACCATCCGGGCTGTTTTTTTGAACCGCGCCCCGTCAAAGGGAGAATGAAATAAGTTTTTTTGCGCGAAAAATGCTCCCTACATAGCTTTCAGTGTTTTATTTCACTGTTCGCTATATAGGGAGCACATCATTTTTCGGTTCCGGATGGTCTTTCCTGTGTTATATGCTTATTCGCCGCGCCACTCCGCGAAGATATTCTCCGCATCCTCCGCACTTGCGGTTTTCAGCAGCCTCTGCGCCAGCTCGCGGCACTCCGCATACGAATGCGCCGCAAGGTCTGCCTTGGCCGCCGGCATCGCGGACGCCGACATGGACAGATTGGTCACGCCCAGACCGCACAGCACACTCGCCATGCCCGGCGTGCCGGCCATCTCGCCGCACACGCCGCACTCGATGCCGTTCTCGCCTGCCGCCTTCGCGGTCATGGCGATCAGCCGCAGCACGCCCGGATGGAGCGGACGGTAGAGATACGAGATCTTCTCGTTGATGCGGTCGACCGCGCACGAATATTGAATGAGGTCGTTCGTGCCGATGGAGAAAAAGTCTGCCTCCTGCGCGAGCACATCCGCGCAGACCGCCGCGACCGGGATTTCGACCATGATGCCGACCTTGACGTTCGGGTTATAGTCTACGCCCTCCGCGTCGAGCAGATCACTCGCCTCGCGGAGCACCTGCTTCGCGTTGCGCAGCTCGTCGACCGACGAGATCATCGGGAACATGATGCGCAGGTCGCCGTACCGGGCGGCGCGCAGCAGCGCGCGCAGCTGTACGAGGAACAGGTCGGTGCGGTTGAGGCAGATACGGATGGCGCGGTAGCCGAGGAACGGATTCTGCTCCTTTTCCAGATCGAGCGCCGGAACCTCCTTGTCGCCGCCGATGTCGAGCGTGCGGATGATGACCGGACGGCCGTCCATGGTCTCGACCGCCTTTTTGTACGCCTGGAACTGCTCCTCCTCGCTCGGCAGATCGGGACGGTCCATGAACAGAAATTCCGAGCGGAACAGGCCGACACCCTCGCCGCCCAGCTCCATGACGCGCACCGCATCGCCCGGCGTGCCGATGTTGCCCTCGATGATGATACGGCGGCCGTCGCTCGTCTCGCCCGGACGGTCCCGGAACTCCGCGAGCATTGCACGGCGCTCATCATCCTTCGCCTTCTTTTCCGCGAACTGCACGAGCGTCTCCTCGTCCGGCTGCGCGGTCAGCTCGCCGGCTGCGCCGTCGATCAGCAGCTCCATGCCGTCCTCGATCGGGTCGAGCTTTTCGCCCGCGCCGACGACCGCCGGAATGCCCATCGAGCGCGCCATGATGGCCGAATGGCTCGTGCGGCCGCCGATCTTCGTAATAAAGCCGACGACCGGCTTGCCGCCCATTTTCGCGGTATCCGACGGCGTAAGGTCGTTCGCGACGACGATGCACGGCTCGGTGATCGTGTCGAGCGGATTTTCCGCGATACCCTTGAGGTTTTTGAGCACGCGCATCGAAATATCGCCGATGTCGGCGGCGCGCGCCTGCATATACTCGTCATCCATCGCGCGGAACATCGCCTGGAAATTCTCGCAGTTGACCATGCACGCAAACTCCGCGCACACGCTCTCGTCTGCGATCTCATTCGTCATGCCCTCGACGAAATCCGGGTCCTCGAGCATCATCAGATGCGCGTCAAAGATCTCCGCCTCCTCGGGGCCGATATTCTTCTCGGTCTCGTCCCGCAGCGCCGCGATCTGCGCCTTGGCGTTTTCGACCGCCTCCAGTGCGCGCTGCTGCTCCGCTTCGATGTCCGTGACCGTATTTTTTACCACCGTCAGGTCGACGTCCCGGATCACGAGCGCCTTTGCGCGCGCGAGACCCTCGGAAACGCCGATTGCCTTGATTTTCAGCATATCTTTTCTTCCTCCACTCTCATGCGTCTTGGCTTTCCTGTAATTCCTTACAATTTTACCACCTTAATTGTACGTTATATTGTCGTTTCCGTCAAGTGTATCTGAGCATTCTCAAAAAAATGTTGCATCATTCGATATTTTCTGTGCCATATCGCGGATTTTCTGCTATACTAAAAACATATGTTATCCCTGTAAGGAGGACTATCCCAATGGCAAATCGCTGCACACGAATTCCCGAAATCATGATGCCCCGCGAGGGCACCGACCTGTCAAAATGGGCGGTCATCGCCTGCGACCAGTACACCTCTCAGCCCGAATACTGGGCAGAGACCGACCGCATCGTCGGCGACGCACCGTCTACGCTGCGTCTGACCCTGCCTGAGGTCTATCTCGAGGACGCAGACGTCGCGTCCCATATCGAGCGCATCCACAAGACCATGCAGCAGTACGTGCAGGACGGCACGCTGCGTACCCTGCCTGCCGGCGCGGTACTGACCGAACGCTGGTCCGGTGGCTCGGCGCCGCGCCGCGGCATCGTGCTCGCGGTCGATCTGGAGGCCTACGAGTACACCCCCGGCTCGGCGTCCCTTATCCGCCCGACCGAAAAGACGGTCGTTGAGCGCATCCCGCCCCGTCTGAAGGTGCGCGAGGGCGCCTGCCTCGAGCTGCCGCACATCATGATCCTCATCGACGACCCCGACCGCAGGATCATCGAGCCGCTGTTCGAAAAGACCGGCTCCTTCTCCAAGCTGTATGATACCGACCTCATGCAGAACGGCGGCCACATCACCGGCTGGTTCATTCCGCAGGGCAAGGACACCGACGCGATCGAGAGCGGTCTGGAGGCGCTGTGCGACCGCGAGACCTTCAACGCGAAGTACGGCTGCACGGACGCGCAGGCGCTCCTCCCCTACGCAGTCGGTGACGGCAACCACTCCATGGCTACCGCCAAGGCATACTGGGAGGAGGTCAAGAAGGGTCTGACCCCCGAGGAGCAGGAAAACCATCCGGCTCGCTTTGCGCTCGCGGAGATCGTCAACATCCACGACGAGAGCATCATCATCGAGCCGATCCACCGCGCACTGTTCGGTATAGACGGTGAGGAGCTGCTGAAGTCTCTCACCGCGTTCTATGAGGCACAGGGCTGCAAGGCATATGTTGCGGACAACGCGCCGGAGACCGAGGGCGCACACTTCTATCCGTTCGTCTCCGCAGAGAAGAACGGCGTATTCGTTGTCGAGAACCCGAAATGGGCCATCCCGGTCGCGACCATCCAGACCGGCCTGGACGCCTTCCTCGCCGAGCACAAGGACGTCAAGATCGACTTTATCCACGGCGCGGACGTTGTCGTCTCGCTCGCCGAGAAGAAGGGCAACTTCGGCTTCATCCTGCCGGACATCGCCAAGAACGACCTGTTCCGCGGCGTTGTATTCGACGGCGTGCTGCCGCGCAAGACCTTCTCCATGGGCGAAGCGCACGAGAAGCGCTACTACCTCGAAGCAAAGGCTATCGTAAAGTAAAAATCATTCCATTTCCGAGGGCGCAGCCGGTTCGGCTGCGCCTTCTGTTTTCCAGTCGAGCACCGCTCTCCCCTGCTCCGCGCGGCACAGCACGAAGGCCGGCGCGAGGGCGAACGGCTCGTGCGGCGAAAACGGACAGGACAGGCAGACCCCGTTCTCCGTCCGCACCGCGCTGACCGCGCCCGCCTCGATGAGCGCATCAAGCACTGCGTCCCCGGTACGCGGCGGCTCGATGCACGGCGGCTCGGTGCGCGGCGCACGTTTCTCCGGCTCGACACGCGGCGTCTGCTCCTGCCGCTCGGCCAGGTACACGCGCAGCGGTTCTTTCCCTGTCCATCCGGCCTGCCGCAGTGTTTCGGCCGACAGACGCCTTGCAAGGCGCAGCCTGCCGCCCTGCGGCTCGGGCAGACCGACATAGAGCGGCGCGGCTCCCTCTGTTTCCGCGTAAACGCGCAGGATGCACGCAGAGCAGAGCTCGCAGTCGAGCACGGCGCGCACGCCGCCGGACTCCTGCCGCCAGTCGAGCGAGCCTGCCCTCCGCCCTTCAAAATACACCGCCGTCCGCATACACATCCCCCCATAAGAAAAACGAGACCGTCGTATTACAAGGTACGCGGTCTCGTTTTCTGTTAGAACCTCAGCCCTGTACGCTGCCCAGACCGAAGCTGACCGCCAGTGCTTCATCCACATGGCGCATCGCCCGCTCGTCGAGCGTACCCATTTTTTCGCGCAGGCGGCGCTTATCGAGCGTCCGGATCTGCTCGGTCAGGATGATGGAATCCCGCGTCAGGCCGTAGTTCGGTGCGCCGAGCGAAATATGCGTCGGCATTTTCGCCTTGTTCACCTGCGATGTAATGGCGGCGGCTATGACGGTAGGGCTGTACCGGTTGCCGACATTGTTCTGCACGATCAGCACCGGACGCACTCCGCCCTGCTCGCTCCCGACCACCGGACTGAGGTCTGCATAGTAAATATCGCCGCGTTTAATGCTGCTGTCCATATTCAGTCACTCTCCGCTCATAGATTCGCGTCCCTTTCGGGTGCAAACCTATTGTCCCCATGCTGTACGAAAATTATAGCCGGGAACAGAAAAAAGCGAGGATGCAATTTTGCAGATTTGCTTCCCCGCTTCATTCTATGCGATTTTAACCGATGCAGTACCTCGGCACGCGGCGGCTGACCGCGCACAGCACCTCATACGAGATCGTACCGGCGGCCTCGGCGGCATCCTCCGCCGTCCACGCGCCCGGGCCGAACACCGTGACCTCGTCGCCGCGGTGCACCTGCGCGCCCTCCGGGATGCGCACCATGCACATATCCATGCAGATGCGGCCCATGACGGGCGCGAGCCTGCCGTCCAGAACAACGTGCGCCTTTCCCGAGCCCGTGCGCAGAAAGCCGTCTGCGTAGCCGACCGAAACGACCGCCATATGCGTCGGCTCGCCCGTCTCAAACGTGCGGCCGTAGCTGATGGTCGTGTGCGCCGGAATGTCGCGAACCTGCACCACGCGCGCCTTGACCGTCATGGCGGGCTTCAGGTCGAGCACCGGCGGCACCGAGGCATCCGGACGGTAGCCGTACAGGATGATGCCGGCGCGGGTCATCGTGCAGTGCATCTGCTTGTAGCTCTGGATCGCGCCGCTGTTCGCGCAGTGGCGCAGCGGCAGGTCAAGGCCGTTCTCCGCCAGACCCTCGCATACGCCGCGGAAGCGGTCGTACTGCATCTCGGTGTATTCCTCGCCCGACGGCACATCCGCCACCGCGAAGTGCGTAAAGATGCCCTCGCTCCTGAGGCCCGGCTTTTTCGCGCACTCGAGAATGCGGCGAACGGTCTCCTCGCGCTCCCACGACGGGAAACCGATACGGGTCATGCCGGTGTCGAGCTTGTAGTGCACGGTGATGTCGCGGCCCGTGCGGACGGCCGCCGCCGACAGCAGCTCGGCGGTCTCCTCGTCGTAGACCGGCGCGGTGATGCCGTATTCCGCGACAGTGTCCATATCCGCGGCGTCGATGTAGCCGAGGATAATGATCGGCTTTTGGATGCCGTTTTCGCGCAGTTCAACTGCCTCCGGCACGGTCGCGACCGCGAAATACGGCGCGCCCATGCTTTGCAGACGGTTTGCGACCGGAACAGCGCCGTGGCCGTAGCAGTCCGCCTTGACCACGCACAGCACGGGCGCCTTCGCGGCCTCGCAGATGACGCGGTAGTTATGTTCGATGGCACCGAGGTCGATCTCCGCCCAGGTGCGATGCTTGTTTGGCTGCATTTTTCTTCATCCCCTGATTTTCGGCGTTATCCGCCGTTTTCCTGATACGATGTAAACCGGATGCTCAGCTCTCGCGTTCCGTCCGCGAAAAGCTCGGCATAGACCGGCTGCATGTTGTCCTCGCGCAGCCAGACCAGTTTTTCGATGGTTTCGTCTCCGCTCTCGCTTCGGTAGTGCAGCACGGTGAGCGCCGTGCCGTCCGCACTCTCGCGCCAGCTTTCGTCCGCCGGCGTATCTCTCAGCGCGCACACGACGCCAAACACAGCATCCGCCGGCGTCATGCCCGGCCGGACCGGCCGCGCGTCGTCGAGCACCAGATCGTCATACTGCAGGGCGAGCGTCGCTTCGCTGTCCCCTGCGATGCGGCCCGATACTCCGGAAACCGACTCGGGTCCGGTGATCGTGAAAACATCGACATCCTCTTTATTATAGGCGTAATCCAGCTCAAACGCCATAGTAAAATCATCTGTTTCGGATAAAATTTTTACATGCGCCGAAAATCCGCTGATATTCTCATAATGCGCACGCACATCCTCGCCGCTGTTTTCGTCCGTTCCGCAGCCGCACAGCAGCGCGGCGAGCAGCAGCAAAGGCAGCCATCGTTTCAGTTCACCACTCCCTTGTGTTATATCGGCGCGTGACTCCGGGCAGGCACGCGAGCAGGTCGGTCGGCGTCATGCCGTACTCGCCGTACCGGTTCGCGGCGCTGTCGCCTGCCGCGCCGTGCAGCCATGCCGCGGCGCAGGCCGCGTCCTCCGGCGCGAGTCCCTGCCCGATGAGCGAGACCAGCATGCCGGCGAGCGTATCGCCGCTGCCGCCCTTCGCCATGCCGGGGTTGCCCGTGTGATTGCGGAACAGCCGTCCGTCCGGCGCGGCGATCAGCGTGCGGTGCGCCTTGTAGAGCACCGTGCAGCGGTTTTCCTGCGCAAAGGCGCGCAGCTCCTCCGGCTGTATCTGCTTTTTCCCCGACAGACGGGCAAATTCGCCTGCGTGCGGCGTCATGACGAGCGGCTTGGCCGTCCGGTGCAGTATATCCTTATGCTGCGCGAGCGCAAATATGCCGTCTGCGTCCAGCACGATCGGGCACGCGGCCTCGCACAGCAGCGTGCACACGACCTCGGTCACCTCGTCCGAACGGCCAAGTCCGCAGCCGATGAGCAGCGCGTCCGCATGCTCCGCCAGCTCGAGCAGCCGCGGGAGCGCCCGGACGGAGAACAGGCCGTCCTCCGTGCACGGGAGCGGCCGCACGACCGGCTCGCTGAGCTTGACCGCGAGCACGGACCACGCCCGCTCGGGGACGGCGAGCGTCACCACGCCGCTGCCCATGCGCACCGCGCCCTGCGCCGCGAAGAACGCCGCGCCCGTATATCCTGCCGAGCCGCACACGCAAAGAATGCGCCCGTAGTCGTTTTTGCTGCTCTCCGCCGCCCTTCGCGGCATGAGCGCGTCGATATACTCCCAGTCAAGCTCTTTCATCTCTGTTTTCCCCTTTATGTTGCGCTGTTCGCCGCGGCGGCACTCGACTGCGCCATCACGGCATCAATGGCGAGCACGACCGCGAGCACCAGCTGCTCGTTCTCATTCTCCGAAATACAGATCTCGTAGCAGTCGCCCCAGGTGAACCACTGCTTGTGGACGGACGCGACCGTACCGCGCGCGCCGCTGATCTCATAATCGTGTGCGCCGAAGTTGCCGTTCACCTCCCAGTCCATGCCCTCCACGCGGTAGTGCTGCGTAAATAAGGTGAAGTCCTTGACGATCTCGGCCTGCAAAACATCGTTCATGTACACATAAAAGCGCGGCCTGAACGAAAACGCCTTCTGCTGGATGAAGGCGACCTCCGCGCCGGTCGTGTCGGTCAGATGCAGCTTTTTGCCGAGCGAAAACACCTCGCCGCATACATAGTAGCGGTCGTTCCCGTTCTCATCCCAGACGGTAAACCGGTCGCCCCACGAAAAGACCTTCTGTTTCATGCACAGATTCATATCCATCCCTCCCTGTACCCTTAGGATACACCACCGTCCGCACCGCGTCAAGCCGCATCGCATAGACTGTCAGGGGATGTGATATTCTTATGGCAATCCGAATTTTCATTGACCAGGGGCACAATCCGAGCGGCCCCAATACCGGCGCGGAGGGGAACGGCCTGATCGAGCAGGACATCACCTACACCGTCGGGCTGTATCTTGCCGAGCTGCTGTACGCCGACCCCCGGTTTGAGGTGCGGCTCAGCCGCACCTCTCCCGACGAGATCCTCGGCACGAGCAATGCAACCAGTCTCGCCGCGCGCGTGCAGGCAGCCAACGACTGGCCTGCCGACTACTTCATCAGCATCCACTGCAACGCGAACGAAAATCCGGCCGTCAACGGCACCGAGGTCTACGTCTACCGGGAAAACACGCAGGCCTACTGGCTCGCGCAGCATGTGCTGAACGGCATCGTGCAGCGCACCGGTACGCGGAACAACGGCGTGCGCGTGCGGCCGGGGCTGTATGTCCTGCGTCGCACGAAAATGCCGGCCATTCTGGTCGAGCTCGCCTATCTGACCAACGCGCAGGATGCGCTGCGGCTCGAGACCGACCCCTTCGGCTTCGCGCAGGGCATCATGAATGGAATCCTTGAATATTTTGCATAACGTTCGCACACAAAAAAGACCTTCCCTGAATATCGAGAAGGTCTTTCGTTTATTGATTACAGCTTAAAATCCGCCCGTCACGCCGAGCACCTGTCCGGTGACGAAGGACGCCTTTTCCGAGCAGAGATACAGGATGCTGTCCGCGACCTCATCCGCGCGTCCGATTCGTTCAAGCGGCGTTTCGTCCGCAAGCGACTGCATGACGTCCCCGCCGTGCATCGCGTTCATGTCGGTATCGATGACGCCGGGCGCGACGCAGTTGACGCGGATGCCGCTCGGCCCGAGCTCGAGCGCGAGCGATCTGGACAGACCGATGAGCGCCGCCTTGCTCGCGGCGTAATGGCTCTCGCAGGACGCGCCGCGCTCGCCCCACATGGACGAGACGATGACGATGCTGCCCTTCTGGCGGTGCAGCATATCCGGGAGCGCCGCGCGGATCGTGCGTACCGCCCCCATCAGATTGACGTTCAGCATGGTCAGCCACTCGTCATCCGTGATGTCCTGAAACAGCTTCTGCTGCGCGATACCCGCGTTGCAGACAACGGTGTCGATCGCGCCAAGGCTTTCGCGCGCCGTTTTTACGGCGTTTTCCACCGCGTCTCTGTCCGCGCTGTCCGCGCAGAGCGCGAGCGCACCGGTTTCCGCCGCCAGCGCTTCCGCCTTGTCGCGACGCGCGGAATACGTGAACGCTGCCGGTCTCCCTGCCTCCGCAAAGGCGCGGACGCAGGCCGCACCGATGCCGCGCGAGCCGCCGGTAATAAATACCGAACCCATCAGATCGCGACCGTCTGCTGTGCTTCAAACAGGCACTGGTTGAGGTCCTTATGCTTCGCCAGACCTTCCTCAATGTCGATGTCGGTGACTATGTTGGCGTCGGAGATGATGACGCGGTTGGTCTTGCCCTCCCTCAGAGCGCGTACCGCTGCGTAGCCCATGCGGGTCGCCATGACACGATCCATGGCGGACGGAGAGCCGCCGCGCTGGATGTGGCCGAGGATGGTAACGCGGGTGTCGATGCCGGTCGCTTCGTGGATCTGGTCTGCGACCTCCTGTGCGGAGCCGTAGCCCTCTGCGACGATGATGATGTGGTGGTTGCGGCCCTTGATGCGGCCGATGCGCATTTTTTCTACGATGTCAACGTCGAAATCCAGCTGACGTTCGGGCAGGCAGATCGCAGTTGCGCCGACAGCGCAGCCGACCTGGAGCGCGAGATGACCTGCGCGGCGGCCCATGACCTCAACGACAGAGCAGCGCTCGTGAGACTGCATGGTGTCGCGCAGCTTGTCGATGCACTCGATCGCAGTGTTGCACGCAGTGTCGAAGCCGATGGTGTAGTCGGTGCAGACGATATCGTTGTCGATGGTGCCCGGCACGCCGATGCACGGAACGCCCTTGCGCGAAAGCGCCTGCGCGCCGCGGAACGTACCGTCGCCGCCGCAGCAGATCAGGCCGTCGATGCCCAGATACTTGCAGGTGTCGGCCGCCTTCTGGAGACCCTCCTCGGTCATCATTTCCTTGCAGCGGGCGGTGTACAGCATGGTGCCGCCCTTGCGGATGATGCCGTCAACGCTGCGCGCGCCCATCTCGATAATATCGCCGTTGATCAGACCGCTATAGCCGCGGCGGATGCCGAGAACGGAAATGTCGTTTGCCGACGCGCTTCGAACGACCGAGCGGATGAGTGCGTTCATACCCGGCGCATCGCCGCCGCTTGTAAGTACGCCAATTCTGCGAATCTGCTTTTCCATAAAAGAAAGCCTCCTTCTGTGTGCTTTGAGCTTTTCGGGCGGCGCTGTTCTGTTGCAGTGTCGTCCTGTCCCCTCTACATCTTCCTGAAGCATCCGGCCCTGCCGAGGCTGATGCTCCAAATTTCCTCTATTTTATTATAACATCATCCTCGCTCAAGAGGAAGCGTAATTTTTGCAAAATGTTTTCGTCCGGCCGGCACCACAGGCGGCGCGAGACGAGCGTCGTTTTCTTCGTGTCGAGCGGATACAGATAGACCGGCGTGTCGCCGGGACAGGTCGAGAGCACCGCGCGGATGCCGGGCCATTTGACGCCCTTCAGGCTGTCGAGACGGATATACAGCTTGTGCGGCGCCCTTTTCGCCGCTTCCGCGTCGGAAAATACGCTCGCGGCCGGCTTTTCCGCAGTCGTGAGCGCGTTTACCGCGCCCTCGTTCAGCGGCTGCGCCTCGTTCAGCAGCACCTTGGGCGCCTCCTCCTCGCGCGCGTCGATGCGTCCGGTGAGGAGCACTGCGCTGTCCGCCGTCAGATACGCGCCGCACTGCTGGAGCGCCTTCGGGAATACGACGAGCTCGATGGCCGCTGTGTCGTCCTCCACGGTCACATACGCCATCATCGAGCCGTTTTTCGTGCTTTTGAGCTTGACGGCGGTGACGACACAGGCAAGACGCACGGTCATGCCGTCCCGGTAGACCGGCTGCGCGCTCTCGCCCGAAAGGTCGTCAATGATCCTGCGCACGGGCGCAGCCTTGGCGCGGGCGGCAAGCTCGCGGTATTCGTCCATCGGATGCCCCGACAGATAAAGTCCGGTCGTCTCCTTCTCCATCGCGAGCAGCTCGCGCTTGGAGACCTCGGGAATATCGGGCAGCGCGATCTGCGTGTCCTGCACCGCGTCGTTGCCCATGCCGAACAGGTCCATCTGTCCCTCGATATTCTTTTTGCGGTTCTGCGCGATGGCATCGACCACCGGGCCTGCGACGCGCAGCAGCTGGCTGCGGCGGCAGCCCATCGAGTCGAACGCGCCCGCCTTGATGAGGCACTCGAGGGCGCGGCGGTTGAGCTCGCGGTCGTACATGCGCTCGCAGAAATCCTGGAACGAGGTGAAAATGCCGTTCTTCTCCCGCTCGTCGACCAGCTGCTTCATAAACGAGCGGCCGACGCCCTTGACGGCGGCAAGGCCGAAGCGGATGTCACTGTCCGCGACCGAAAAGCTGTCATACGACAGGTTCACATCGGGCGGCTGCACCGAAATTCCCATCTCGCGCGCGGTCTGGATATACTCGGAGATTTTCTCCGAAACATCGAGCACGCTCGTCAGAAGCGCCGCCATGTACTCGCGCGGATAGTGGCACTTGAGGTAGGCGGTGCGGAAGGACACGACCGCGTAGCAGACCGCGTGCGCCTTGTTGAAGGCGTAGTTTGCGAAGTCCATGATCTCGTCAAACAGGCTTGCAGCGACCGCTTCGGGCACGCCGCGCTTGATTGCGCCGTCAATGCCAAGCTCCTCGTTGCCGTGGATGAAGTTGACGCGCTCCTTTTCAAGCTCCTTCATCTTCTTTTTACTCATCGCGCGGCGCACCATGTCCGCCTTGCCGAGCGAGTAGCCGGCGAGCGACTGGAACACCTGCATGACCTGTTCCTGATAGATCATGCAGCCGTAGGTAACGCCGAGGATGGGCTCGAGCAGCGGATGCCTGTACGTCACCTTTTCGGGGTGATGGCGGCACTCGATGTAGCGCGGAATGGACTGCATCGGTCCCGGGCGGTACAGCGCCACGACTGCGGTAATGTCCTCGATGGACTGCGGCCGCAGACCGGTGACAACGTTAGTAATGCCCGCGCTTTCCAACTGAAATACGCCCATGGTCGAGCCTTTTCCGAGCATTTCATAGGTCGCGGGGTCGTTCATGTCCACCTTTTCGATGGAGAAATCCGGCGTATGGCGGCGGATCATCTTCTCCGCGTCCGCGATGACCGTGAGGTTGCGCAGACCGAGGAAGTCCATCTTGAGCAGACCGAGCTCCTCGATGGTCACCATCGTGAACTGCGTTACCATCTGGTCGCCGTTGCGCGAGAGCGGAACATAGGTATCGACCGGGTTTTTGGTGATGACGACGCCGGCGGCGTGGGTCGAGGCGTTTCGCGGCATGCCCTCGAGCTTGCGGGCCGTGTCGATCAGCTCGCGCACCTGCGGCGTGCCGTCATACATTTTTTTCAGCTCCGGGTTGACCGTGAGCGCCTTCTCGATGGTCATGTGCAGCTCGTTCGGCACCTGCTTGGCGACCGCGTCCACGTCGTTGTACGGGATGTTGAGCGCACGGCCGACGTCGCGAATCGCGCCGCGCGCGGCCATCGTGCCGAAGGTGACGATCTGCGCGACACGGTCCTTGCCGTACTTGCGCGTGACGTATTCGATGACCTCGGGACGGCGGACGTAGCAGAAGTCGACGTCGATATCCGGCATAGAGACGCGCTCCGGGTTAAGGAAGCGTTCGAAATACAGCGAATAATGGATGGGGTCGAGGTCGGTGATGCCGAGGCAGTAGGAAACGATCGAGCCTGCCGCCGAACCGCGGCCCGGGCCGACCGGAATGCCCTGACTCTTGGCGTAGCCGATGAAGTCGGAAACGATGAGGAAATAATCGACAAAGCCCATCTTGGCGATCATGTCGATCTCATACTGCAAACGCCCGCGCACCGTGCCGTCATCGTCCGGATAGCGCCGCGCAAAGCCCTCATCGCACAGCTTCTGCAGGTATTCGAGCGAGGTATAGCCCTCCGGAACATCGAATTCAGGCAGGTGGTACTTGCCGAACTCAAAGTCGACCTGACACCGCTCCGCGATCTTGACCGTGTTCGCGAGCGCCTCCGGATGCTCCGGGAACAGCGCCGCCATTTCATCCGCGTCCTTGATGTAGAACTCCTGCGTTTCGAACTTCATGCGGGTCGGGTCATCGACCGTCTTGCCCATCTGGATCGCCATGAGGATGTCCTGCGTGCGCGCGTCCGCACGGGTCAGATAATGCGCGTCGTTGGTCGCGACAAGCTCAAGGTTCAGCTCCTTCGCGAGCTGATACAGCCCCTCATTGACCTTTTTCTGCTCCTCGATGCCGTGATCCTGTATCTCGAGATAGAAATGCTCCCGGTCGAAGATCTCGAGAAATTCCTCGCAGATCTCATAGGCCTTGTCCATATTTCCGTTCGCGATCGCGCGCGGGATCGCGCCCGCGAGGCAGGCGGACATGCAGATGAGGCCCTCGCTGTGCCCGCGCAGCAGCTCCATGTCGATGCGCGGCTTCATGTAGAAGCCTTCGGAAAACGCGAGCGACACCATATGGATGAGGTTGTTGTAGCCGGTCATATTCTCGCACAGCAGGATAAGGTGGCTGTGCCATTCGCCGTTGACGTAGCCGCGCTCGTGGCGCGAATGCGGCGCGAGGTAGACCTCGCAGCCGATGACCGGATGGATGCCCTTCGCCTTGCAGGCGCGGTAAAAGTCGATCACGCCGTACATGACGCCGTGGTCGGTCAGCGCACACGAGGTCTGTCCGAGGTCAGAAACACGCTCGACCAGCTGTTCGATGCGGCACGCGCCGTCGAGCAGGCTGTATTCGCTATGCACATGCAGATGGGCAAATGGTACCATTTAGTTCTCCTTTGCAGCAAATTCGGTTATCTTTTTCAGCCTGTGGCTCAGTCCCGGCTTGGAGATGGGCGGATCGAACCGCCGCGCCAGCTCGGTCAGGCTGTCGGTCGGATAGGAAAGCCGCAGACGCACGGTCTCTCGGAGATTGTCCGGGAAGGCCTCCTCCCCGCCCTCGCGCAGCACGCTTTTGATCGCGGCGATCTGCCGCGCGGACGCATCCGCCGCCTTGACGAGGTTCGCCGTCTCGCAGTTGACCTGACGGTTGATGGTGTTCCTGAGGTTTTTCTCCACCTTCGCCTGCATCAGCTCCATCGCGGCGTGGGGCGCGCCGATGCGCGTGAGAAAGTCCTCGACGCTCGCGCTGTCCTTGAAGTACAGCAGCTGTGCGCTCGCGCGCCTGGCCTGCTTGGGCGCAAGACCGAGGTCGAGCATCAGACTGGTCTCCTCGCCCGCGAGGCTCTGGTGGGTACTCTTGAGCTCGAGATGGCTCTTCTTGTCCGGTCCCGCGACCGTTCCGGCCATAAGGAACGCGCCGCGCAGAAAGGCCGCGATGCAGCAGTCCTCCTCGAGCACGTTGCGGTTGAGGTGGTAGGTGATGTGATTTTTTCTGTCATATCCCAGTGCGTCAAAGATGCGGCCGATGCGCGGCGCGTCGTTGATGATGAGCTGCTGCTTGCGGCCGCAGCTTTCCGCCTCGCTGTCCACGAAGAACGCGCGCTGCAAAAGCGCCTGGAGCCGCCGCACGACGACCGCGTTCTCCGCCGAAAGGCGGATCTCCTTATGCGAGAACACCGAGGCGTGCAGCAACGCGCCGTAGGCCTCCGCGCGGGTGCAGCACGCCCGGCTCATGGAAACGCTGCACAGTTCGTTTTTAACTTCGGTAGAAAATGACATGTATTCTGACTCCATTTCTGCGGTGCTCCGCAGACCGGAGCCTTATCTCTGATAATCTCGATGCATGGTGACAACGCCGTATTCACGGCCGCGCAGATGCTCGCTGAGCGCTTCCGCGATCGCGACCGAGCGGTGCTGCCGCCCGTGCAGCCGATGCTGATGATGAGGTTCGCCTTGCCCTCCGCCATGTAGCGCGGCAGGAGGAAGTCGATGAGCGTGGTCAGATGGCGCATGAGCACGTCGGCCGTGCCGCCCTGAAACACATAATCACGAACCTCGGGGTCGGTGCCGTTGCGCTCGCGCAGGCTCATCTCGTAATACGGATTGGGCAGGAAGCGCACATCGAACACGAGGTCGCTCTCGGGCGGAATGCCGTATTTGAAGCCGAAGGACTGCACGATGACCTCGAAGGCCGCGCCGGTCTCGGTGGGAGAACAGGGCGAGCAGGCGCTCGCGCAGACCGGCGGCGGACAGGCCCGTGGTATCGACCACGAAATCCGCGCGGTTGCGCAGCGCGGACAGCATCGTGCGCTCCTTTTCGATCGCCGCCGTCATGGAAACACCCTTGTCCATCAGCGGATGCCTGCGGCGCGTCTCCTTGTAGCGGCGGATGAGCGTCGCGGTGTCCGTGTCGAGGAACAGGATGCGGTAGTCGCAGCCCATGTCGCGGATGGAGTCGAGCGAGTCAAAGAGCTGCTGAAAGTCACCGCCCGCACGCACATCGGTCACGAGCGCGACGCGCTCATACCGCTCCGTCGCGGCAAGGCAGACCTCTGCGAAGCGCGGAATGAGCGCGATCGGCAGATTATCGACGCAGTAATAGCCGAGATCCTCCAGTGTCGCGACGGCGCGGCTCTTGCCTGCACCGGACATGCCGGAAATGATCAAAAAATACATAATTCCATCCTCCTTGCCCGTGTTCAGCGGGATTTCTCCCGTTTATCTTACAATGCGCACCTCGCACTCCAGCTCGACGCCGAACTGCTCCCGAACGCGCTCCTGCACCAGCTCGATCAGGCGCAGCATATCGTCGCAGGTCGCGCCGCCCCGGTTGATGAGAAAGCCTGCGTGCTTTTCCGAAACCTGCGCCGCGCCGACGGACGCTCCCTTGAGTCCGGCGTCCTCGATGAGCTTTCCGGCGAAATATCCCTCGGGGCGCTTGAAGGTCGAGCCGGCCGACGGGAAGTTGAGCGGCTGCTTGTCGCGGCGGCGCTGCGAAAAATCGTTCATCTTGTCCAGAATAGCCGCCGAGTCGCCCGGCTGAAGGCGGATGACCGAGCGCAGCACGGTCCAGTCCGGATGGTCGCGGAAAATGCTGCGGCGGTAGCCGAAGCCATGCTCCTCGCCGCGCAGCGTGTGGATATTGCCCTCTGCGTCCAGATATTCCGTGCTCTCGACGATGCCGGCCATCTGGCCGTCATATGCGCCGGCGTTCATGAATACCGCGCCGCCCAGACTGCCCGGAATGCCGCCGGCAAACTCCGCGCCGGTCAGACCGGCACGCTGTGCGCGGCGTGCGATGCGGCTGAGGAGCGCGCCGGCCTCCGCCGTCAGCGAGTTGTCGTCGCCCACGCGGACCTCGTCCACCTCGGAGGTGCACACGACCGCGCCGCGCACGCCCTCATCCGAGACCAGAATGTTCGAGCCGTTGCCGAGCAGCAGCATCGGAACGCCCTGTGCACGCAGCACCTCGAGCGCGCCGATCAGCTCCCTGCGCGTCTTGGGCAGGATGAAAAGGTCGGCCGGGCCGCCGATGGAAAAGGTCGTGTGGCGGCGCATCGGCTCGTTGATCAGAATGTCTATTTCCGGGGCGGTTTCGCGCAGAGCCTCTGCGCAGCCCTTGATATTGTTCAGCATGATAAAATTCCTCCTGATATAAGGATATATTTAAAAACAGTATGCCCTTCCTGCCGGCGCATACCGAAGAAAATTCGAAGTAAACGAGCGATACACGCAGTACGCACTCGTACAAAGTATATTATAGCAAAAACACAGCCCTGGTGCAATTACAAGACTTTTAAATTTTCGCAGCACACTAAAAAAAGCACCCGAGTTTCCCCGAGTGCTTGCGCCCTCCCAGACGCCGCGCACGCAAAGCGTGCGCTATTTCCACCCAAACTTGCCTTCGGCAAGGAGGGCGGACAGGCCTGCCGCAGCAGGCCGCATAAAATTCCCCATAAAAGTCCAGCTCTGCCGGACTTTTATACCGCTGCCCGCGCCGCGGCGGCGCGGCCTCGTCCGCCGTGCGGACGAGAGGGGGTTATCGCCCCCGGTTTCGCAAGGAACCGGGGGCGTATCTAAGGGGGACAGCGTCCCCCTTAGAAGGCGAAGGCCTCAGCCGAGCCACACTTCCTCGTGCTCGCCCTTGCGCGGCCGCGCGAGCAGCAGCCTGATGCCGTCCTTTGCGGACAGGCCGCCGTACAGCACGCCGTACATCGCCTCGGTGATCGGCATGGAAACGCCCTGCTGCTTAGCAAGGTGATAGCCGGCCTCGGTCGCGTAGTAGCCCTCGACCGTTGCGCCGACCTCGCGCATGGCCTCCTCAGCGGTCGCACCCTTGCCGATCAGGATACCGGCGCGGCGGTTGCGCGAGTGCATCGAGCAGCAGGTAACGATCAGGTCGCCCACGCCCGACAGACCGGCGAAGGTCTCCTGCTTCGCGCCGAGCTTGATGCCCAGACGGGCGATTTCGGTCAGGCCGCGCGTCATAAACGCCGCCTTGGAGTTGTCGCCCAGACCCAGACCGTCCGAAATGCCGGCGCCGAGCGCAATGATGTTCTTGAACGCGCCGCCGAGCTCGCAGCCGATGATGTCGGACGAGGTGTAAACGCGGAAATTCGTGTCGTTCATGAACGCTTCCTGCGTCAGCTCCGCCGCCGTGCGGCTCTCAGACGCCGCAACGATTGCGGTCGGGATGCCGCGCGCGACCTCCTCCGCGTGCGTCGGACCGGTCAGCGCAACGACCGGATTTCTGCCGTTCACGGCGCGCGTGATGGTCTCGGAAAAGCGGCAGTAGCCATGTTTGCTGTCCAGCCCCTTGCCGACGTTTACGAGTACGGTCTCCGGCTTTACGATGCCTGCGAGCTTCTCCGCCGTGGACGCAACCGCGAACGACGGCACCGCAAGCACAACAAGCTCCGCATCCGCTGCGCCCGACATATCCGTCGTGATCTCGATGCCGTCCGGGATGACAACGCCCGGCAGCAGCTTTTCATTGCAGCGTTCGCGGTGCAGCAGGTCGCATTCCGCCTGCTGATAGGTCCACGAGGTCACCTGATGGCCGTTCTGATGCAGCAGCATCGCGAGTGCGATGCCCCAGCCGCCGGTGCCCAGTACAAAAACCTTCATTTTGCAGTCTCCTCTCAGTCAGACATGGTTTTCTTGCTCTTGAAGGAAAATTTGTTTTCCTTTCCGCGGATAATGCGTCCGATATTCGAGCGGTGCATGAATACGACGACCGCCGCCATGCCGAGCGCCATCGCGGTCAGCACCGGGTCGCGATAGAATACCCAGGTAGTGACGGGAAAGCTGACCGCGCCCAGAATCGAGCCGAGCGAGATCCATTTGGTCACGATGACCGACAGCAGGAACAGCGCAAAGGCGATGCCGAATACGCGCCAGTCGAAAAAACGCGAGCATGACCGCGCCGACGAGCACGCCCTTACCGCCCTTGAAGCCGAAGTACAGCGGGAACATATGGCCGAGGATGACGAAGATTCCTGCTGTCAGCTTGCCGACCGGACCGGCGAGCACCATGCCGATCGAAACCGCCGCCGCGCCCTTGGCGATGTCGCCGAGCAGCACGAGCAGCGTCTTTTTCGCGCCCATGGTGCGGTATGCGTTGGTCAGGCCCGCATTTCCGCTTCCGTAGTTTCTGATATCCTTACCGAGTGTCAGCTTGCTGACGATGATCGCAAAGCTCAGCGAGCCGAGCAGATACGCGCAGACCGCAATGATCGCAAAATGCGTAAGTGTCATGACGTTTTTCCCCCAGAATTCATTTTTTCGGGCAGCGCACGGTTATTCCTTGTCGCCGCGCTCGCGCACGACCATGCGCACCGGCGTGCCGGTCAGGCCGAACACCTCGCGGATCTGATTTTCCAGATAGCGCTGGTACGAGAAGTGGAACAGGCGTGCGTCGTTGCAGAAGCAGACGAAGGTCGGCGGACAGGTGGATGCCTGCGTCATGTAGAAGATGCGCAGACGGCGGCCCTTGTCGGTAGGCGGCTGTACGCGCGCCGTCGCCTCGGCCAGAATGGCGTTCAGGCGGCCGGTCGGGATGCGCATATGGTTCTGCTCGTAGACCTCATGGATGAGCGCGAACAGCTTGTCCACGCGCTGACCGGTCTGCGCAGAGATGAACAGCACGGGCGCATACGGCATATAGGCCAGGCCCTCGCGCACGCGGAGCGTATACTCCTTCATGGTGGAGCCGTCCTTCTCGACCAGATCCCATTTGTTGACGACGATGATGCACGCCTTGCCGGCATTGTGCGCCTCACCGGCGACCTTGGTGTCCTGCTCGGTGACGCCCTCAGTCGCGTCGATCATGATGACGCAGACGTCCGCGCGCTCGACCGCGAGCAGCGAACGCATGACCGAGAATTTCTCGATCTTCTCGTCCACCTTGCTTCTTTTTGCGGATGCCCGCCGTGTCGATGAAGGTAAACTTGCCGTGCGCGTTGTCTACGTCAGCGTCTACGCTGTCGCGCGTCGTGCCGGCAACGTTCGAGACGATGACGCGCTCCTCGCCCAGCACGCGGTTGAGCAGGCTGGACTTGCCGACGTTCGGCTTGCCGATCAGAGCAACGCGGATACGCTCGTCGTCCTCTTCCTCCTCGTCTGCCGCCGGGAAATGCTCGTAAGCCGCGTCGAGCAGCTCACCCACGCCGTAGCCGTGCAGAGCGGAGATGCCGAACGGCTCGCCCAGACCGAGGTTGTAGAACTCATAAAACTCCGCCGGAGGATCGCCCGGCTTGTCGCATTTGTTGACCGCGAGCACGATCGGCTTGCCCGAGCGCAACAGCATGGACGCTACGTCCTGATCGGCGGCGGTGACGCCGGTGCGCAGGTCGGTGATGAGCACGATCACATCCGCATGGGAGATCGCAGTTTCCGCCTGAAAGCGCATGAACTGCAAAATTTCGTTGTCGTTTGACGGTTCGATGCCGCCGGTGTCGATGATGGTAAAATCACGTCCGCGCCAGTCGCTTTCCGCATATAGCCGGTCGCGTGTTACGCCCGGCGTGTCCTCGACAATGGACAGGCGCTTGCCTGCCAGACGGTTGAAGAGCTGCGATTTGCCGACATTCGGACGGCCGACGATCGCAACGATAGGTTTTGCCATAGGTTTTCCCTCCCTCAAGGTCAGTTTAAGGCAATACCGCATAATTAGACAAGAGCGATTTGCGAGCAAATTTTGCGCTCTGATAAGGCGCGGTTTTGCAGCAATACTTTCGTATTGCAAGAAATCGCAACGCAATCAGGGTGAAAAATTTCCGCAAAGCACCGCAGCTTTAATTATGCGGTGTTGCCTTAAGTCATTTGCAGGAAAATTGCAATCAAATCTGTGATAATTCTGCGCTGTGTGCGCAGGAATTTTTCAAAAAAAATGAGGAAAGCGTGCGCCTTCCCCATTCTTTTTGTTCTGTTTGAGCCTTACGCTTCCTTAACGGCGACAACCTCACGGCCGTTGTAATAGCCGCAAGCCTTGCACATTCTGTGCGCCAGCTTCATCTCGCCGCACTTCGGGCACTTGCTCATGCCGGGCAGGTCCAGCTTCCAGTGGGAGTTACGACGCTTATCGCGACGGGCCTTAGAAATTTTTCTCTTAGGTACTGCCATGGTGGATACACCTCCTACTCAAATCTTGTTAAAATAAAATGAAAACAATAATCAGTTGCCCTTATCGTTATCGAGCAGGGCGCGCAGCGCGGCAAAACGAGGATCGATCTGCCTGCTCTCGCAGTCGCATTCGGTCACGTTACGGTCTGCGCCGCAGTGCGGACAGAGGCCTTTGCAGTCCTCTTTGCACAGATAAGTCATCTGTACCTGCAGGATCAATGCCGGCACAAGTACGTCCGCAGGATCCACGCTGTCGCCGGTCAGCACGAAAAGATCATCCTCTTCCTCCGCCTCAGGGTCGTCGGACAGGATCATGTCAGCTTCCGCTTCGAGCGGAATGTCGAGCGGTTTCAGACAGCGGGCGCACTCGGTGGAGTACACGGTTTTGATGCTGCCCTTCAGGCGTAACACGCCGCTCTCATTCGATACCTCGCCTTCCACATAGACGGGACTCTGAAAAGGATTTCTGCCGTACATCTTCTCATCCTTCAGGTCGATGACCTCGGAAAACGGAAGAACGGCATGCTGCAGCGCATTCAGCTTTTTTAACTCAATCTTCATGTCAACCTCACATGGTACTAAAACAGTATACTACAATCAATCGTTCTTTGTCAACTGATTTTTACAGCAAAAGCGTATTTTATTGTTTTGCCGCCGCACTTCCCTTTCTGCGTAAAATACGTTATACTATATAAACATACGATAAACGGTAACACACGCCAGAAAAGGGACTTTACTTTGAGAGAATATTATATCACAAAAAACGACAGCGGGCAACGCCTGAATAAATTTTTAGAGAAAGCCGTGCCGCGGCTGTCGGGCGGCATGATGCACAAGTACCTGCGCCTCAAGCGCATCAAGCTCAACGGCAAGCGCACCGAGGCTGCCTGCCGCCTCGCCGAGGGCGACAAAGTGCAGCTCTACATCAACGACGAATACTTTGAACAGGTACGCGAGGAGGAGGCGTTCCGCCGCATCAAAACGCCGCGCCTGACCGTGGTCTACGAGGACGAGAACATCCTGCTCGCAGACAAGGTGCCGGGCATGGTCGTGCACGCGGACGAAAAGGGCGACAGCGACACGCTCATCGCCCACATCCAGGCTTATCTCTACCAGTCGGGCGCATGGAATCCGGACGACGCGGCGTCGTTCGCCCCGGCTCTGTGCAACCGCATCGACCGCAACACCGGCGGCATCGTCATCGCGGCGAAGACCGCCGAGGCGCTGCGCATCCTGAACGACAAGATCAAGGAGCACGAGCTGAAAAAGAAATACGTCTGCGTGGTGCTCGGCAGACCCGAGCCGCCGCGCGGCCGCATCGAAAACTTCCTGCGCCGCGATGAAAAGCGCAAGCAGGTCACGCTGCACGACCGGCCGGTCCCGGGCGCCAAGACCGCAAAGACCCTCTACCGCACGCTCGCCTCCACGAAGGAGCTCTCACTCGTCGAGTGCACGCTGCTCACCGGCCGCACCCACCAGATCCGCGCCCACATGGCCTCGATCGGCTGTCCCTTGCTCGGCGACGGCAAGTACGGCCGCGGCGACCGCAACCGCGCCTGCGGCGAGACCGGTCAGCTGCTCTATTCGTATGAGCTGACCTTCGCCTTCGAGAGCGACGCCGGGGCGCTGCAATACCTCGACGGAAAGACCTTCCGGGTGAAGGATATTGCGTTCGTCAAGAAATATTTCCCGAATTACCGCTTCTAAAGAGAAAAACCGCTTCGATGCTTATCTGTTCGCATCGAAGCGGTTTCTTTCTGTCTTGTTAAGTGAACTCAGCCGGCGAATAGGTGCCGTCCTTGATTTCCTGTGCGACCTTGCTGCTCAGGCCGTTGTAGACCACGCCCGGTTCGAGCGTGATGCCGTGGATTGCGGCCAGCTGCGAAACCGTAACGAACGCATAGGTCTTGTCCGTGCGTGCCTGAAGCTCGTCGATCGCAGCGAGTGCGCCCTTCACCGAGGTCGGGTACAGGTCGTGCATCAGAACAACATCGCCGTCGCCTGCCTGCTCCACGATGACCTGCTTTACGTGCTCAGCATCGCGGTACTTCCAGTCCTCAGTGTCCACGCTCCAGTTGATGATCGGCAGGCCCGCCTCCTTGGCGACCGCCTTGACCGTATCGTTGACGCCGCCGCCGACCGGGCGGAGCAGCGTCGGCAGACTGCCGGTCTTTTCTTTGATAAGTTCGCTGTTGGAGTTGATCTGCACATCGACTTCCTCGCGGCTGAGGCCGGTCAGGCGTGAATCCGGATGGTTCATCGTGTGGTTCGCGATCTCGCTGCCCTCTTCGAGCTGACGCGGCATACACGCACTGTACTCCTTGATGCGGTAGCCGCACTCAAAGAACGTCGCCTTCGCGCCGCGCTCCTTGAGTCCGTCGAGCAGATAGTTCGTCAGACCGTTCGGATAGTTTTCGATCTTGCCGGTCGGGCCGTCGTCGAAGGTCAGCGCGATATAAACGTCCGCCTCCGGGATATCTCCGTCCACTGCGTCGCTCAAACTGCTGCGCAGCGAGTCGAGATAGGTTTTCTGGCTGTCCAGACCGTCAAGCGAGAGCGTCGTGAATGCAAACGCACCGTCGCCGAGATCGGTATAGTTTCTGCCGATGATCTGCGCAAGCGCCGGAGCAGAGACGTAAAACCGGTCCTTTTCCTCGTCGAGCCAGACTGTGAAATCGTCGCCCTTGACGCGATTGCCGTCGATCTTGAATTTTCCGTTCGTCGTGACCGTGGTTTCGGTATCATTATATTTTACCGTCCAGGTCTTTTTACCGTCGAACTCCGCCGTGCCGCCGAGCGCGGTCATCGCCGCCTTCAGCGGAACGTATTTCGTGCCGTTCTGCTCCATGACGCCCTCGCCCAGCTTTTCGCCGTCAGAGGCCATGGTCCTGGTCTCGCCGGCAACGAGCGCCTTGTCCGAGTCGGTGCGCATCAGAATGCTGTCTCCCGTGATCTGCTTCTCGGACGGGCCGAGAACCTTCGTTACGTCATCTGTGATCTGCTTGATCGCGTCCTCGGTCAGCTCGTCGTCCTTCTGCGAGATAATGAGCAGATCGCCCTGCTCCTCGGCGGTTTCGGCGGTCTTCCACGAGAACGCCGCACAGAAATCCTTCGCCGGGATGAAAACGACGCCGTCCTTCACCGAAGGCGCGGCCGCCATGTTCCTGCTCTCCTCGCCCATCTGAACCTTGGTGCTCGAGGCCTTGATCTCAGCGGTCTGCTTGTTCCAGACTGCCGTGCCGCTCTTCGTGCTTTCGTCCCAGGTCAGATCGATCTGAAGCTCATCGCACAGAGACTGGAGCGGCGCGAACAGGTTGCCGCTCTGATCGCGGTAAGGCGCCGCCTCAAGGTCGAACGTCTTTCCGTCGCAGTAGCCCAGCTTGTTGTCCACCTGATAGACGATCTCGTGCGTTCCGGTCCTGCCGAGCACAGTGCTGACCGCTGTCGTCACCAGCTTGACCGCGAGCACGATGAGCGCGATCAGGAGCACGATCACCAGTGCCAGCACGCCGTAGTGGCTCTTGCGTTTTCGACGGCGGCGGCGAGGACGTGCATAGCTGTTCGCCGTACCATATGCCATTTTGAACTCTTCCCTTCCTGCCTTTTACACCCCGGTAATGCTTTCTGTATTTTACGCGGGGGTCGTCTGCTTTAGAAGCGATTTCCGCGGCAGACTGTCTGACGCCGCTTTTCGCGGTGTCCGGCCTTTCCTTTGCTTATTATAGCATCAAAAAACAGGAATGAAGGTTACATTCCTGTTACTTTTTTCAGGCAATACCGCATAACGGGACAAAAGCGATTTGCGAGCAAACAGCGCCGCTTTCCTTGTGCGGCATTGCCTTAGGTTACAGCTCCTCCCCTGCGCTCCAGTTGACGAGGTTCGGGTTTTTCTCCTGCTTCCGTTCGGACGGCGGCGTTACCTTGACGCCGAAGAAGTCGTACCACTGACCGCAGCGGTCGCACTGCCACGCCGTCGCCTCAGTTTCATCCATAATATAGATCTCATATCCGCAATCACAGGTTAAAATCGTCATGCTCCTTCTCCTTTCCTGTCCGTTATCATTATTATATTATACTACGCATCACAGCAAAAGTCTATTTTCTGCCGAAAAAACAATCTGTCTTCCCCTTTCCGCGAAACGTGCTATACTATAGGCAGCACCGCACAATGAAAGCTGCGGCGCTGCCTATAATAAAGAAGCGTATGCCGATAAAAGGAGACCGAATATGAGCAGAACCAGACTGAATGATGACTTTGCGCGGCAGGTGCTTTCTGTCGTCGAGGAGATCCCCGCCGGCTCGGTCGCGACCTACGGGCAGCTTGCGTGCATGATCGGGCGGCCGAAAAATGCGCGTCTGGTGGCGCGCGTGCTTTCGCACGCAGAATACTACGGTCATTTCCCCTGTCACCGCGTTGTCAACCACGTCGGCCGCATCGCGCCGGGCTGGTCTGAGCAGGCTGACCTGCTCCGCGCGGAAGGCGCGGCCTTCAAAGATGAAACGCATGTCGATCTGCGGCAGTCGCTCTGGCTGCGCGCGGACTGAAAAAAGGCAGCAGAAAAGGTGCGTGTACGGGAACGCTCAGCGTTCGGTGCACGCACCTTTTTCAGCAGTCTTAAAGGCCGTTCTGCATAGTCGTGCAGACGAGCGCCATGTCGCTGTTATACTTGGTTCGGATGGCGATATCCGTGTAGAGCAGCTCTTTTTCGGGTTTTTTCTTGTGCAGAAGATATTCATACAGCAGAAACGGCGGCCGGTAGCCCTGCTCGAACGCCTCCTGATCGAGCACGAAGCTCAGACTGTCCGACTGCAGAAGCTCCATGTTCAGCTCGTTCAGGTCGAACGCCGCCACCTTCACGCGGCCCTTCCGGCCCTCCTCCTCGATTGCCTGGCACACGCCCTTCTGACCGTTGGAGGCAACATAGATCGCCGCAAGATCGGGATTTGCACGCAGTGCATGCTGCGTGATCTCGTGCGAATAGTCATCGCGGTCAAAGCACGGCTGAAACGCCAGTGTGCTGATATTGAGCGTATTTTCCGCCTTGATGGCATCCAGAAAGCCGTTCAGGCGGTTGTTGTGCGCAGTATTATTCAGATGACCGGCGAGCGGGAGCACCTTTCCGCCCTCGGGCAGCATCAGACGGAGCAGACACGCCGCCGTCTGACCGGCGCGGTAGTTGTCCATGCCGATAAAGCACAGGCGTTTGCTGCCCGGCGCGTCGGCATTTAAGGTAATGACCGGAATGCCCTGTGCGTGCAGTTCATCAATGCACTGCCGCACCTCCGGCGCGGTATCCGGGGAAAGCGCGATACCCTGCACGCCTGCCGAGACCAGCTCCTCTATATATTCGAGCATCAGCTCGGTGTCCAGACCCTGAAAATCGCGGAGAACGAGCTCGACGCCTGAGCCTGCAAGCTCCTCCGCTGCACGCAGCACGCCTGCACGCACGATCTGCATCGTCGGGGTTTCGGTGGACTGGAGAATCACGCCGAGCTTGAAATCCTGCTTGGAGCGCACGAGCGCCTGTCCGATCAGGTTGGGCTTATATCCGAGCTCGAGTGCGATTTTTTGAATTTTTTCCTTTACTTCTGGGTTGACACGGCCTCGATTGTGCAGCGCACGATCAACAGTGCCGCGCGATACTCCCGCGAGATCCGCAATCTGCTGAGCGGTGACCGCCATAATGTTTCCCTCCTTTTGGTTTCTCTTTATGTTTATAGTATATCATAATGCACGCAGCTTGCAATGTTTTTCTTTTTTTTGAAAAATGCACGCATTTTTATAAAACTGTTATTATGCGCTCCTGCGTTTCCGCGCACGCATACTATTTTAATTGTATGCGTGCATTTTTGATGTATTTCAACATTTTTCTCTCCTTTTTCGATGATCATGCAGTCAAGCATCCTCCTCCGTTTTCAACCATTTCAACATACTGCACAACGTCATCCCTATTCCTTTGGGTATTCTTACTATCATTTTGCACGCAAATGCACGCATTTTTCGCTGTACTCCGATTTTTTCTACAAAAACCACCCCTGTTTTTTGTAGCAAATCCTAAATTTAAATTAAATGCACTTTTTCCCTCTTGCAAACCGCAAATAAACGTGATAATCTATACCCATCAAAACAAATCCCCACAAAAACAAGCCGCTCGGTGCAAGGGAGAACGCGCCGGAAAAGCTCAAGGGGATTGTTTTTAGAGGGACAGCGTTCACGAGAACGCAAAACATCAATGATATGGGGGTTATCCAAATGACATTCTTCTCCTCGCTCGCATGGACAGGCATATCGTTTGTACTGTTCACCGCCCTGGTCGCCATCATTTCCGCATGGAAAACGCGTGACGAACAGCTCGACACCGCCGAAGGCTACTTCCTCGCAGGACGCGGACTTCCCGGTGTGGTCATCGCAGGTTCTCTGCTCCTGACCAACCTTTCCGCAGAACAGCTCGTCGGTCTGAACGGCCAGAGCTGGAAAACCAACATGGGCCCGATCGCCTGGGAGGTCGGCTCGATGTTCACGCTTCTGGTTCTGGCGTACTACTTCCTTCCGAAATACCTCAAAATGGGCGCCATGACCATCCCGTCTCTGATGGAGGAGCGCTACGGCAGAGGCACCAAGACGATGTTCTCGGTCGTAATCGTCGTTATGTACTCCATCCTCAACCTGCCGGTCATCCTCTACTCGGGCGCCGTTGTTTTCGAGCAGATTTTTGACATCTCCGGCATCATGGGCACCAGCAAATTCGTCGCTGTCGCAATCCTCTGCGTTATCATCGGCATCATCGGCGGCTGCTACGCGATCTTCGGCGGTCTGAAGGCTGTTGCAGTTTATCATCGGCGGTCTGATGATTCCGTTCCTCGGCTTCGCGGCTCTGTCCGCAGACAACCGGCGGCGGTCTCGACGGTGTAAAGTACATGATCGTACAAACCGAACCCGAAAAGCTCAACGCATGGGCTTCGTGGGATGCTGCTGAACCGGCTCTGCCGTGGCCGCTCATCTTCACGGGAATGTTCTTCAACAACCTGTACTGGTGGTGCACGAATCAGTCCTTTGTACAGCGCGCACTCGCCGCAAAGAGCCTGAAGGAAGGTCAGAAGGGCGCAATCTACTGCGGCTTCCTCAAGACCATCGGCTTCTTCTATCTGGTGCTGCCGGGCGTTATCGCTTACCACCTGCCGTCCATTCAGGACAAGCTGGCGGCGGCCGGTTCCTCCGCGATCGACTTCGCTTATCCGGCACTGGTTTCCGCCGTTGTTCCCAAGCCGGTCATGGGCTTCTTCGCCGCTGTTCTGTTCGGCGCGATCCTGTCCTCGTTCAACTCGGTGCTCAACTCCGCATCGACCATGTTTACCCTCGACCTGTACCGAACTGCCATCAATCCCAAGGCTTCGGATATGCAGTGCGTCAAGGTCGGCAAGATCTACGGCACCTGCGCCGGTGCAGTCGCTATCTGCGTGGCACCGTTCGTTATGTTCGCACAGGGCATCACGACCTTCCTCAACTCTATGAGCCAGTTCGTTTCCCTGCCGATCCTGTTCACCGTACTCGGCGCACTTATCTTCCGCAAGGCACCGAAGTACGCGCCCAAGGTCATCACCGCTGTTCACGTTATCGCTTACGGCGCGTTTATGATCCTCAAGCCCTGTTACCCCACCTCGGGTGAGCCGATTCATTATCTGTACGCCATCGCTGTGCTGTTCGTCGTTGAATTTGCATCAAGGCCGGCAAGCCGGTATTCTCCGAGAAGCCGCTGGCTAACACCGCTGCTGACGGCAAGGAGATCGTCGAGGCCGAGATGGCCGGCGGCAAGCACCTCGTACTGAGGTTGGCTTCATGCGCCGTTACGACCGCGGCTACCGTCAGGTTAAGGGCTGATCGACTCCGGCAAGTTCGGCGCACCGATGGTCATCAAGTGCACCCACCGTGCAGACGGCGTTGCTGACGACTACACCACCGCAATGGCTGTTACCGACACCGCAATCCACGAGATCGACGTTCTGCCGTGGCTCGTAAACGATGAGTGGGACGAGGTTCAGTGCATCATGCCGAAGACCAACTCCAAGGTCAAGAACGCGCTGAAGGACCCGCAGATCATGATCATGAAGACCAGGCGGCATCATCAACATGCTCGAGGTCAACGTAAACTGCGGCTTCGGCTACGACATCAACTGCGTATGTGAGAACGGCGTTGTAAACCTGCCAAACGCAAACGAGGTCGCTACCAAGATCGAGGACAACTGGATCCTGCGCTTCATCGACTCCTACGACGTGGGTCGACCACGCACTCAAGGGCGAGACCGGCGGCTCCTCTGCATGGGACGGCTACGTTGCTTCCATCACCGCTGACGCGCTGGTCAAGTCCCAGACCTCCGGCGTTCCGGAGAAGGTCGTAACCGGCGGCACCCGATTTCTACAAGAAGTAAGACCATATCACCTGCGGAGCGGACAGCGATACCACTCCTGCCCGCTCTGCATATCACCTTGATTAAAGATAAGAAAGAATAAAGGAGTTTCCCATCATGAAAATCGGTTTTAACGAAGGCTGCAACCGTTTCTGCGAAAACCACTCCGTACTCGAAGACCTCGACCTGTGCGAGAAGTACGGCGTTGACTACATCGATATCCAGTCCGAGTGCCTCGACCGCGAGATCGCAGCAGGCAAGTACACCATCGACGATCTGGCCGCATGGTTCGCTGACCCGAAGCACCATCTGAAGATGCTGTCCTACAACGCCCTGATCTTCTTCAACATGAAGCAGACCCAGGAGGAAAAGGACGCCGTTATGGCAAAGCTCGATCAGATCATCGAGGACTGCAACAAGCTCCAGTGCAAGATGATCGTCGTTGTTCCGTCCATGGACCTCACCGTTCCGGCTACCCTCGACGAGATCAAGGCTGACGCTGTCGCTGTACTGAAGGAAATGGTCAAGAAGGTTGAGCCGCACGGCATCAAGCTGTCCATCGAGTTCTGCGGCTGCCCGACCATGTCCATCAACCGCTTCGAGGACGCTTACGCGATCGTCGAGGAAGTGAACTCTCCGCTCGTCGGCATCACCCTCGACCAGTATCATTTCCATGCAATGGCTTCTTCTTTTGAGGCTCTCGAGAAGGCCGACGGCAAGAAGATCTTCGTATGGCACCTGAACGGCACCGAGGATATGCCCTGCGGCGCTTACTACAATAACGACGAGAAGCGTCTGTGGCCGGGCGAGCCGGGCGACTGCCTCGATCACAAGCGCTACGCCGATACGCTCAAGAAGATCGGCTTTGAAGGCGACGGCTGCACCATGGAGATGTTCCGTCCGGACTACTACAAGCTGTCCAACGAGGAGAACATCAAGACGGCTGCTGAGGCAACCCGCGCTCACGTTGCAAAGTACTGGGGCGAATAAGCCACGGCATTGCCGCACAGGAATTACCCTGTGTTCCCTTTCTGAAAATGTATAACAGAAAAGCGGCCGTTTGCGGCCGCTTTTCTGCGTTATCTGTTACTTTCTTGTCTTGTATCCGCGCTGATACGGTTCCGGCCAGTCATACGGAACATCAAGCGCGCGCGCTGCGTTCATCACCCAGTACGGCTCGCGAAGCAGTGCACGGCCGAGCGCAACGAGGTCTGCGCGCTCATTGCACAGGATCTCCTCCGCGTGGTGCGGCTCCGTGATGAGGCCGACGGTGATGGTCGGGAGAGCGCTCTGCTGTCTGAGATATTCCGCGATCCTGACCTGATAGCCGGGGAAAAGCGCCGGAGGAGGCGTCGGCACAACGCCGCCCGTGCTCACATCGAGCACATCGACATATGGCTTTACCAGCTCCACGATCTTCGCCATCTCGTCCGGGTGCATGCCGTCCGGCTCGTAGTCCTCGGCAGAGACGCGCAGCAGCACCGGCTTTTCCTGCGGCCAGACCTCATGCACCGCCTTGAGGACCTCGATGAGCAGGCGGCAGCGGTTTTCAGTCGAACCGCCGTAGGCATCGGTACGAAGATTGGTGAGCGGCGAAAGGAATTCGCTGAGCAGATAGCCGTGCGCCGCATGGATCTCCACTGCATCAAAGCCTGCCTTCTCGGCGCGCTCTGCCGCATCGCGGAAGGCCTTTACAACGTCTTCGCAGTCGCTCTCGTCCATTTCATGCGGCGTTTTAGAGTTTTCATCGAACGGGATGGCGCTCGGCGCAAGAATGACCGGCTCATCCGCCTCGCATTTTCGGCCTGCATGGTTGAGCTGAATCGCGACCTTCGCGCCGAGGCGCCGGCATTCGGAAACGAGCGGCGCGAGCGCGTGCATCTGCTCGTCGTTCCACAGGCCGAGACAGTGGTCCGAAATACGGCCGTTCGGCATGACGCCGGTCGCCTCAATGATGATGAGTCCGACGCCGCCTACGGCGCGGGAGGTGTAGTGCGTGAAATGGAACGCATTCGGCATTCCGTTTTCCGCGCTGTACATGCACATCGGCGGCATGACCACACGGTTGCGCAGCGTCATATTCTTTACCTGAAAAGAGGAAAACAGCTTCATTTAGATTGTCCTTTCCGCGCCGTGCGCGTCCTGTTTTTCCTATTGTAACGCAAAAAAGGGCGTAAAGTCAACCTTTACGCCCTTAAAGTATCTATGGAATTAAGATTACTTAGCCATGGATGCAACTTCTGCTGCGAAGTCGTCAACCTTCTTCTCGATGCCCTCGCCCTTCTCGAAACGAACGCACTTTACGAGCTTGATCTCGCCGCCCAGCTCCTTGGCAACAGCCTTGATGTGGTTCTCGACGGAGACCTTGTTCTCCTTAACGAAAGCCTGCTGCAGGAGGCAGTTCTCTTCGTAGTACTTGCCGATACGGCCGTCTACCATCTTGTGGATGATCTGCTCCGGCTTCGGCTTAGCAGCGGTCTTGTTCTCCTCGAGTGCCTGGATGAGGAGGATCTCCTTCTCCTTTGCGAGGGTAGCCTCGTCAACGTCGGACTTGTCGAGGAAGGACGGGTTCATAGCAGCAGCCTGCATGCCGATGTCCTTGCCGAGCTCCTTAACGGTCTCGTTGTCCTTCAGGTTGTCAGAAACCTCCAGAGCAACCAGAACGCCGATTACGCCGCCCATGTGGTTGTAGGCAACGTTAACGGTGGAGTCGTCGAAACGCTCGAAACGACGGATCTGCAGGTTCTCGCCGATGGTCAGAACCTTCTCCTGGAGAGCGTCCTGAACGGTGCCCTCGCCCATCTTGCAGGCCTTCAGAGCCTCAACGTCAGCCGGAGCGTCCTTGATAACGACAGCAGCCAGATCAGCAACGAACTGCTGGAAGTCAGCGTTCTTTGCAACGAAGTCGGTCTCAGAGTTAACCTCGATGATCGCGCCTACGCCGCACTTGTCGCATACGGTAGCCTTGACCAGGCCCTCAGCAGCGATGCGGTCAGCCTTCTTGGCAGCCTTGGCCAGGCCCTTCTCGCGGAGGAGCTCGATTGCCTTGTCGAAGTCGCCGTCAGCCTCGGTCAGAGCCTTCTTGCAGTCCATCATACCCACGTTGGTCATTTCGCGGAGCTTTTTTACGTCAGCAGCGGTAAAAGCCATTTTAAATTCCTCCAATTTTGTATTTGTACGATAAAAAACGTAGGGCACAACGACCACGGCGCGCCGGGTCGTCGCGCCCTACGAACAACTCACTTGAATTTATATAGAGTTATGAATTACTCAGCCTTTGCGTCGTCAGCCTTAGCCTCGACCTCGAGCTGCTCGCCCTGCTTGCCTTCCAGAACGGCGTTAGCCATGGTCTGGGAGATGAGCTTGATCGCGCGGATAGCGTCGTCGTTGCCCGGGATAACGTAGTCGATCTCGTCCGGATCGCAGTTGGTGTCAACGATTGCAACGATCGGGATGTTCAGCTTGCGAGCCTCAGCGATCGCGTTCTTCTCCTTGCGGGAGTCAACTACGAACAGAGCGCCCGGCAGCTTCTTCATTTCCTTAACGCCGCCCAGGTACTTCTCGAGCTTCTCGATCTCATGATTCAGCTTGATAACTTCCTTCTTCGGCAGCAGATCGAAGGTGCCGTCTGCCTGCATCTTCTGCAGCTGGTTCAGACGAGCGATACGGGTACGCATGGTCTTGAAGTTGGTCAGCATGCCGCCCAGCCAGCGGGCGTTGACGTAGTACTGACCGACGCGCTCAGCCTCTTCCTTGATCGCGTCCTGCGCCTGCTTCTTGGTGCCAACGAACAGGATGGACTCACCGGAAGCTGCCATATCGCGAACGAAGGAGTATGCCTCTTCGAGCTTCTTGACCGTCTTCTGCAGGTCAATGATGTAGATGCCGTTGCGCTCAGTGTAGATGTAGGTTGCCATTTTGGGGTTCCAGCGACGGGTCTGGTGGCCGAAGTGTACGCCGGCCTCCAGCAGCTGCTTCATAGAAATTACTGCCATTTTAGTTTTCCTCCTTGGTTTTTCCTCCATCCCAGATCATCTGACAGCAGCAACGGGGAACCGTCACCGACTGCTTTCATTACGGGATGTGCGAATTTCATGCTCTAATAGTATATCCGAACTTTTGCCCGATGTCAATCATTTTTTTGCATTTTTCCGCCTGTTTTCTCGATTTCCTGCCGCGCTCCTGCTTTTTCCTTATTTCGGCCGGTACCGCACGAGGATATAGTCCTCGCCGAGCGTTTCGATGCAGCTCCACGGGATGATGCAGCCCTCGCGTGAGAACATGCCGAACAGCCCGCTCGCGGACGGCACGACGATGGCGCTGATCTGGCCGCAGGCCGGGTCAAAGATCAGATCACATACCTCACCCATGCGCGCCCCGTCGCACAGGTTGATGACCTCGCGGCAGTGCAGCTCGGAAAACCGCATACTCTCACTCCCCCAGTGCGCGGCGCAGAAAATCGTCTGTCGACTCGAAGGCGGCGCGGTTGAAGCGGCCGAGCTGATAGAGCGACTCTGGGTCGCGCGTCACTGTATTTATGCGCTCCTCGCAGCCGAGCGTGCACAGAAAGCCCATCTCGCGCAAAATCCTTTCGCTCTCCTCCGAGCACGCGCCGAACGGATAGGTATAGCATTCCGGCGCCGGCAGGCCGATCTCCTCGATCAGCTGCTGGGTTTGCTCGGTATCCTCGTGCAGCAGCTTTGCATAATGCGCTTCGTCCTCGCCGCTCCGCCGCAGACAGCCGCGCCGCTCACCGTATTCATGCAGATTCCACGAATGGTTCTGTATCTCGAAAACGTCCTCGGTCTCGCGCAGCCGCTCCGCACGCAGATGCGACCAGTAGGCGTTTTCCTCGCCGTTTTCTGTAAAGAGCGCGGTCTGGCTGCCGATGATCGACACGACCGCCCGCATCCCTCTCTGCCGCAGCAGCGGATAGGCATAGACATAGTTATTATAGTAGCCGTCGTCAAAGGTCAGCATGACCGGCTTTGCCGGAAGCGGCGCGCCGTCCCTCGTATACGCGATGAGATCGCGTACCGTCACCGTCTCGCAGCCGCGCGCCCGGAGCGCATCGAGGTCGCGCGCGAGCACCTCGGGCGAGACCACATATTTTCCCTGCCGCGCGCCGTCCTTCAGGATGCTGTGATACATGATGATCGGGAGCGTCACGCGCTCCTCGGAAAATACCGTCCGCATCCTCTCCTGCCGCAGCAGGCCGATGCCGAGGCACAGCGCGAGCAGCGTGCACGCCATCTGCACCGCTGTACGTCCAAAGCCGTATTTCAAGAAAAATCCCCTCCCCGAGCGCCTGTCATAACAGATTATGCCCGGGAAGGGGAAACTATGAAACTGTTCCAGTTTCTCGCTCGAAACCACGCTTTCGAGCGAATATTGAAGAAAAACCGCGCCCTGTGGGCATATTTTTTCTTCCCTTGTATAAAAACCGAGGTACACGCCCCCGGTTTTTATGAATTTGCTGCACAAATTCTATTTAATGCGCGCTGTCGCGCGAAGAATGCGCCGGAAAACGCTTTTTCCGCAGACTGCCGGCTTAATCCTTCTTGTACTTCGCGACGCCCTCGGTATAGAGGTTGCCGCCAGCCGAGTCCTGCGAAACGATAGCCGAGAAATTCTCGACCGTCAGGCGCTTGACCGACTCACAGCCCAGCTCATCATACGCGATGACCTCGACCTTTTTGATGGAAGCAGCCTTTGCTGCGCCTGCGCCGCCGATCGCGACCATGTAGACCGCGCCGTTGCGCTCCATCGCGTCCTGCACGTTCTGATTGCGCACGCCCTTGCCGATCATGCAGGCAAGGCCTGCGTCGAGCAGACGGGGCGCGAACGGGTCCATGCGGCCGGAGGTCGTCGGGCCGACCGAGCCGATGACCTGACCCGGCTTTGCCGGGGTCGGGCCTGCGTAGTAGATCGCCGCACCGTCCAGATCGAACGGCAGCTTTTCGCCTGCGTCCATCGCCGCAACGATCTTCTTGTGCGCGGCGTCGCGCGCGGTGTAAACGATGCCGGTCAGCGATACCGTGTCGCCTGCACGCAGTCTGGGAGCCATTTCCTTCAGCTCTTCGGTTTTCAGATCATAATGAGCCATTTTAGTTTTCCTCCGTTTTCGGGCGCAGACTGTTCAACACATCGCGCAGCCCGTTTTTCGATTTTTCCGTTGTGTTTTTGCCGAGGGAGGCCGAGATGCGGTCGATCTCGCCGATGACCTCGCCCGCCCTGCGCGCCATCTCCTGCGACTCCTGCTGGCTGCGTGCGAGCATCACGCGGTAGTTTTCCTTGGTCTCCTCGAGCTGGCGGCGCACCTGCTCGATGGTCTCGAGCGACTGGCGGCGCAGCTTCTGAAGCTCGGTTTTTGCGTCCTCCTCGATCTGCTTGGCGCGGCGGTAGGCCGAAAGCTCCATCTCCGCGATCTTGTCCTTGGACTGGTCATACTCGCCGCATTTCGCCGCGAGCTTGGCGTTTTCGCTCGTCAGGCGGTCGTTTTCCGCCGCAAGCGTCTCCGCGCGCTCGTTCTGCGCCTCGATCTCGGTCGTCTGGAGCGAAAACCCTTTTTCGATCTCATCGAGCTGCGCCTGTATCCGGTCCATATCGAGCGTCATCGCGCCCAGACGCTCCAGCAGCTCCGCATTTTTCTCCGTGAGCTTTTCGTTCTGCCCGCGCAGCTCGCCCATCGCCGTCTGTGCATCATCCAGACCGCTCCGCAGGCGTTCCGACTCCTCGTAATACCTCGCGTCGGTCTCCTCTATGTAGCGCAGCACATCCTCGCGCCGAAAGCCGCCGAACACCGCGCTCCGAAACCCCTTCGTCTGCTCGTCCATTCGATACGCCCCCTCCGTTTTCGTAGTCTCTTATAAAATACAGTATACCAAACCGCGCGGGCAATAGCAACCGCCGGAGTATTAAAAAATTTGAAAGCGGGCGCTGTCGAAACTTCTGTTTTTTTCTCTCTCCCTACTTGTCAAATCCGCTCGGATTCAGTACAATATAGGGTGATAAAAATTTTAAATTTATGGGGGCATGACCGGAATATGAAGAAAATCGGATTTGACAACGACAAATACATTGCGACCCAGTCGGCGCACATCAAGGAGCGCATCGCGCATTTCGGCGGCAAGCTGTACCTTGAGTTCGGCGGCAAGCTGTTCGACGACTACCACGCGAGCCGCGTGCTGCCCGGCTTCGCGCCCGACAGCAAGGTTCGCATGCTGTGCCAGATGAAGGACGACGCGGAAATCGTCATCGTTATCTCGGCCGGCGACATTGAGAAGAACAAGGTCCGCTCCGACCTCGGCATCACCTATGATGTGGATGTGCTTCGCCTCATCGACGCCTTCCGCGGCATCGGTCTGTATGTCGGCTCGGTCGTGATCACGCAGTACGCCGGTCAGGCGGCTGCGGACGCCTTCAAAAAGCGTCTGACCGCGCTCGGCATGCCGGTCTATATGCACTACCCCATCGCGGGTTATCCGGGCAACGTGCCGCTCATCGTTTCCGACGAGGGCTACGGACGCAACGAGTACATCGAGACCACCCGCCCGCTCGTTGTCATCACCGCGCCCGGCCCCGGCTCGGGCAAGATGGCGACCTGCCTCAGTCAGCTCTACCATGAGCACAAGCGCGGCGTAACCGCAGGCTATGCGAAATACGAGACCTTCCCGGTCTGGAACCTGCCGCTCAAGCACCCGGTGAACCTTGCCTACGAGGCGGCGACGGCAGACCTTGCCGACGTCAACATGATCGACCCGTTCCATCTCGACGCCTACGGCGTGACGACGGTCAACTATAACCGCGACGTCGAGATCTTCCCGGTCGTTTCCGCCATCTTCGAGCAGATCGCCGGCGAAAGTCCCTATCATTCCCCGACCGATATGGGCGTCAACATGGCGGGCAACTGCATCATTGATGACGACGCCTGCCGCGAGGCCTCCTGCCAGGAGATCATCCGCCGCTACTATCAGGCGCTCTGCGATGTCCGCATGGGTCTCGGCGACGAGAGCAGCGTGCGCAAGCTCGAGCTGCTGATGAATCAGGCGGGCGTTTCCACCGCCGACCGTCCGGTCGCAGCGGCCGCGCTCAAGCGTGCCGAGGAAACCGGCGCTCCGGCGGCCGCCATCGAGCTGCCCGACGGCACCATCGTCACCGGCAAGACCACTGCCCTGCTCGGCTCCTCGGCCGCAGCCCTGCTCACCGCGCTCAAAACGCTCGCCGGTCTGCCGCACGACCTGCACGTCCTGCCGCAGCTCATCATCGAGCCGATCCAGAAGCTCAAGATCGAGGGTCTCGGCAACCACAACCCCCGTCTGCACACCGACGAAGTGCTGATTGCGCTGTCCATTTCGGCGGCGACCAACCCGGTCGCGGAGCTCGCGCTCGCGCAGCTTCCCAAGCTTTCCGGCTGCGAGGTCCATTCCTCCGTCATGCTCGCGCAGGTCGATACCGGCGTTTTCAAAAAGCTCGGCATGAACCTCACCTGCGAGCCGCATTACCAGACCAAAAAGCTCTATCACAAGTAAATCCCGGAGCCTCCCGTTTTTTTGCGGCGAGGCTCTTTCTCTCTCAAAAATTCAATTTCTATCCGCTGTCGCCTTGCATTCCGTACAGAATAATGCTATGATAAAATGGTATGAAAAAATCCTGCATAATGGAGACAGATATATGTTAGAACTGAAAGATTTCGAGGCGGCAGCCGACCGTCTGAAAAACGTAATCCACAACATCCCGCTGTCGACTTCTGCAACCTTCTCCGCCATGACCGGCGCCGAGGTCTATCTGAAGTACGAAAACCAGCAGAAAACCGGCTCGTTCAAGGTGCGCGGCGCGTACAACAAGATCATGAAGCGCTATGCCGAGGGCGACCTGCACGCAGTCGTCGCATCCTCCGCAGGCAACCACGCACAGGGCGTTGCCTTCGCGGCAAGCTCGGTCGGCGTCAAGTCCACCATCGTCATGCCGCGCTCCACGCCGATCGCCAAGGTCTCCGCGACTCAGGGCTACGGCGCTGATGTCGTTCTGGCGGGCAACATTTATGACGAAGCCTATGCCAAGGCCTGCGAGATCTGCGAGGAGACCGGCGCGGAGTTCATCCATCCGTTCGACGATGAGGACGTCATGGCCGGTCAGGGCACCATCGCGCTCGAGATCCTGCGCGACCTGCCGTTTGTCGACATGATCTTCGTTCCGGCCGGCGGCGGCGGACTGCTCGCCGGTGTGGCCGCGTGCATCAAGCAGATCAATCCCCGCGTGCAGGTCATCGGCGTGCAGGCCGAGGGTGCTCCGGCGATCGCGAACTCCTTCCGCGCGGGCGAGCGCATGCCGTCTGATTCCGTTCACACCATCGCAGACGGCATCGCGGTAAAGACGCCGGGCGAAAAGACCTTCGAATATATCCAGAAGTACGTAGACCGCGTTGTCACGGTCTCCGACGACGAGATCGCCTCCGCCGTCCTGCTGCTGCTCATGGAGCGCTGCAAGCAGATCGTCGAGACCGCCGGCGCCGCTCCGTGGCCGCCGTGCTCAAGGGCAAGGTCGACGTCAAGGGCAAAAATGTCGTGTGCCTGCTCTCCGGCGGCAACATCGACGTTTCCTTCATCCACAAGATCGTCGAGAAGGGCCTCATCACCCGCTGCCGTCAGCTGAAGTTCTCGGTTCTCATGCCGGACGCGCCGGGCGCACTCGAGCGCTTCGCGCATATCGTTGCACAGCAGAACGCGAACATCATCTCGTTCCAGCATGACCGCGTACAGACCGACCTCGAGATCGGCGAAGCGATCATCCACGTTGTCTGTGAGCTCGGCGGCGTCGAGCACGCAAAGCGCCTCATCGACACCCTCAGCCGCGAAGGCTACCGGGTATTCACCTCGCAGATTTAAGGCGGCGCCTCACAAGCTCTGTCAGACCGCCGGCATTTCCGCCGGCGGTCTTTTCAGATATACACAGAGATAAAAACGCAACGTGCATTCTGCACCAGAGCCGGTAGGTAGCCCGGCCGTCCTGCGTCTTTCGCAGGGTAAGTAACCCTCCCTCCGGGTCGTCCCTTCTCTGTTCCACATTTTTTCAGGAGGGATAACCATGAGCAGAATCAAATCCAGACTGACCGTTTTTTTCGAGGAACCGTTCTGGGTCGGCGTGTTCGAGCAGGAGACAGACGGCGTCATACGCGCCGCCCGTGTTGTGTTCGGCGCGCAGCCGACCGATGCGGAGGTATTCGAGTTTGTGCTCAGGCACGCAGACCGGCTCCGCTACGGGCCGCCGGTCGAAGGCAGACTGTCAAGGGAGACCGCGAACCCGAAAAAACGCCGCCGCGAGGCGGCGCGTGAGACCGGCCAGCGCGGCATCGGCACCCGCTCGCAGCAGGCTTTACAGCTTGCGCGTGAGCAGAACAGGCTCGAAAAACGCGAGAGCAGCCGCGCACGCCGTCAGGCCAAACAGGCCCGAAGGTTTGCGCTCCGCACGGAAAAGCGCCGCGAAAAGCACCGCGGCCACTGATTTTGCGCAAAGAAAAGCACAGAGGTTTTATTTTCCTCTGTGCTTTTTGTTTTACGCTTCTGCGCTGTCGAAGGCCGCGAGCGGACGTGGACGGTGGTCGAGCAGCGCGCGCTCGACGCTCCAGTAGAACGACTGCTCGCCGAGCAGCTCAACAATGCCTGCGCGGCGCAGCATGGTCATCGTAGCGCTCGGAACGCCGCAGAGCACGACGTCGATGCCGCGCTCCTTGAGCTCCCGCAGCATGGGCAGCAGCGTCTGCGCCGCCGAAACGTCCACGCTCGGCACACCGCGCATGGAGAGCAGCAGCGTGTCGCAGCGGCCGATATGCTCGGGCAGCTCCTCGAGCGTGCCGATGTTCGCGAACAGCAGCGGACCGGTAATGTATGCAACCATCGCGTTGCTATAACGCTCGTTCAGCGTGTCGTCGTCTCTCTTGAGGCGGGACATATCGACGCGCTCGTAGTTGATCTGGAGCTTGGACAGACGGGCAACCATCAGGATAAGACCGAGGCCGACGCCGACAACGATCGCGACCGTCAGATCGAACACGATCGTGCACGCCATGGTGACGATGAACTTCGCCATCGCGCCCTTGAACTTGTGCTGGAACACATAGCGGATCGCGCTCCACTCGTTCATGCGCCATGCTGTGACCATCAGCACGCCGGCGAGCGCTGCCATCGGAACGTTCGAGATGATCGGCGCGAGCACGAGCATCATGATGAGCAGGCCGACAGCATGGAAGATGCCGGTCAGACGGGTCTGCGCGCCCGAGCGGACAGCAACCGAGGTACGCGCGAGCGCAGCGGTCGCCGGAATGCCGCCGAACATCGGCAGCACCATGTTGCCGACGCCCTGCGCGAACAGCTCCTGGTCGTTGTTCAGCTTGACGCCGGTCGCTCTGCCTGCGCTCGCGCCGCACAGCAGGCTCTCCAGCATATTGAGCACAGCGATGGAAAACGCCGGTGCGAGCAGAGCCGGAACCGCCGTCCAGTCGATCTGAGACGGTGACAGGCGGTCGGGCAGCATGAGCGACTTCGGAATGTCACCGACGGTCGCGATGTCCAGCTTGAAGATCATGGTAGCCGCCGTCGCGATGATGATGCCGACGAGCGACGCCGGAACGACCGCATTCCACTTCTTCGGGAAGAATACCATGAGCAGAACGACGAGCAGCGCAACGATGGTCGTCGTCATGTTCGGATGAAATCCCAGACGGCTGTAGCTTGCGAGCTTGGCGAGCGCCGAACCGCCCTCAGAATGCGTGCCGAAAAAATTGTCGATCTGGCCGAGCGCGATGATGACCGCGATGCCCGATGTAAAGCCGGTAATGACCGGCGCCGGTACGAACGCGGTCAGATTGCCGAGATGCAGCACCGCCGCGATGATCAGCATGATGCCGGCGAGAAAGGTCGCCACGAACATGCCCTGCATGCCGTAGGCGCCGATCAGCGAGCCGAGGATGGCCGCCATCGCGCCGGTCGGACCCGAGATCTGATAATAGCCGCCGGTGAGCGCCGAGATCACGAGACCGGCAACGATCGCCGTGACCAGACCGCAGGCCGCTGTAGCGCCGGCGGACACGCCGAATGCCAGAGCAAGCGGCAGAGCGACCGCCGCGACCGTGAGGCCGGCCATCAGATCCTGCGACAGTTTTTTGCCGTTATAGCCTGCAAATTCCCGTCGGAGCTGCTTAAAAAAGCTCATTCCCATTTTTATTCCCCTTATAGATGTATTTTGACACAAAAAAATTCCGCGTGTCGCTGCGGAATCATCGGAAACGCCTGCGTTCCCGCGCCGGACCTCCGGCATTTTTCTTTTTCTCGCGGTACGGCCGCGCCTGTGTCATCATCTCCTTTATCGAAAGAATCCCCTTATTTCTCTCCGCTGCGTCAAAAGATGCAGATATATAATTATTATATCACCGTCTCTACGTAAAGAAAAGTATAAATTTCGTTCGAATTTTTTCGCTGTTTTGTGGCAAACGCAAAAAAGACTGCCGCGGCAGCCCTTTCTGGCGGCGCGGCAGTCTTCTCTTATCCCTTCCGGCGGCGCGGCTTTTCCTCCTCGCCGACCGATACAATATAGTTATGGCGGTATTTATTCGGCGGCATGCCGACATTCTTGGTAAACTGAAGATTAAAATAGCTCGACGAGTCATAGCCGACCATCTCCGCGATGCGCGTGACCGAGAGCTCGGTCGTGATGAGCAGGGTCTGCGCCTCTCCGATGCGGCGGCGCAGCAGATACTGCACGGGCGAATAGCCGCTCATTTCCTTGAACACATGGGACAGGTAGTACGGACTGATGTGCATGGCCTCGCCCATGCTCTGAAGCGTGATCGGCTCCATGTAGTGCCGGTCGATGTAATCTTTAATACGGCTGCCGAGTATGTGCGGCTCGTCCGCCGGATTTTCCCGCGTCTCCCCCACATCCTCGGTCACGGTGAGGACGGCGACGAGCAGCGCGTGCATCAGACTGCTGCAGAACAGCTCGGCGTGCGGCTCTCCTGCCGCGAGATTGCGGAACATCATCTCAAACAGCGCCTTCATATCCGCGAAATACCTGCCCGTCGGGAACACATAGCCTGCCTCATCCGGGATGAGCGCGTTCGGGCGCAGGCCGGGCATATGCAGTCCCCCGACCCCGACACAGTAGCTTCCAACCTCCATATCCGGCCCGGACACCTCGTCATGCACCACGCCGGCGTTATACACAAGCAGATCACCGGCCTCGATGACGGTTTTCTTGTCGTGAATGAGATATTCGCTCGAGCCGCTGCAGATCAGGATCAGCTCAACGGCATCTGCGTGCGCGTGCATGACGCGCGGATGCGCGCTCGCATCCGGCCGGATCTCGCTGACATAGAGCAGCTTCGGCTGATTTTCGCCGGTAAAGATCGGCTCGACCTGCTTTTCCACAAAACACTGTACATTCAGGCTCGGCTGCGGCATGGTTCTCTATCCCCTCTCTGCGCGATTTTTCCTGTTCCAGTATAGCACGGACAGGCTGTGCATGACAACAAAAAAGGACCTGTCGAAACAGATCCTTAGCTGGTCGAGGTGACAGGATTTGAACCTGCGGCCTCTTCGTCCCGAACGAAGCGCTCTACCAAGCTGAGCCACACCTCGAAATGATGGTCGCCGTATCTCGCAGCGACTTTTATATTATAACGCATGAGTCATGTTTTGTCAAGACTTTTTTCATCTTTTTAAAACCGATCTGCGTAAAAGAGAAAAACAAGCGGCAAGCTTTTAACGGCTTGCCGCCGTTGGTCGAGGTGACAGGATTTGAACCTGCGGCCTCTTCGTCCCGAACGAAGCGCTCTACCAAGCTGAGCCACACCTCGATTTGCCGTCTCACGTTCTCCGTGACAGCTTTTATATTATATCGCGCATTTCGTCAGATGTCAACACTTTTTTCAAAAAATTTTTCCATGTATTTTTCAAGGATTTGGGGCGGCAGAATGCCGCCCTCAGTCTGTCAATGAAATTCATTTAGGGAGATGTCGCTGCTGTCGCGCGGCGGCGCGCATGAAATAGCAATCACTTCGTGATTGCATAAAAACCGGGGGCGTGTACCTCGGTTTTTATACTTCTGGAGGGAGAAAGTTTCCGAATGGGAACTTTCGGACGACTCGTGTTCTGCGAAGTCAGAACACACTTGTCGGCGAAACTATAGTTTCGCGACAGTCTTTGCCGCCCCGTTCTCCCCTGCTTACAGTGTCTCGACGAGCGTTTTCACGTAGCTGCGGAACACGCCGCCGCGCTTTTCCGCGATCTCGTTGACCTCCGCGCCCGACAGCGGCTTGTTCAGCACACCGGCGGCCATATTGGTGATCATGGCGATGCCGAGGACGGGCAGACCGCAGTGCGCCGCCGCGATGACCTCGAACACGGTGGACATGCCGACCGCATCCGCGCCGAGCGTGCGGAACGCGCGGATCTCCGCCGGGGTCTCGAACTGCGGGCCGTTCACGCCGATGTATACGCCGCGTCGCAGCACCGTGCCGCACTGTTCCGCCGCCGTGAGCGCCTTTTCGCGCAGCGCCGGTGCGTAGGCGAACGTCATGTCCGGGAAGCGCGTGCCGAGAGAAGCGTCATTCGCGCCGGTCAGCGGACTCTTTCCCGTCAGGTTGATATGATCCTCGATCAGCATGAAATCGCCCACCTCGAAGCCGGTATTGATGCCGCCCGAGGCATTCGTGACGATGAGTGCGCCCACGCCGAGCTCCTTCAGCACATAGACCGGATAAGCGATCTCGTCCGGCGCGTAGCCCTCGTAGCCGTGCAGACGGCCCTGCATACAGACGATGCGGCGGCCTGAGAGCGTGCCGCAGACCAGACGGCCTGCATGGTCGGGCGCGGTCGAGACGCGGAAATGCGGGATATCGCCATACGGGATGCAGACCGGCTGCTCGATCTCCTCCGCGAGCGGGCCGAGGCCCGAGCCGAGGACGATGCCGATCTCCGGGATGAACGGCAGCTTTCCGCGCAGGAAATCCGCCGACTGCTTTACTTCATCATGTGTCAGCATGGTTTGTCCCTCCTTACAGGCGGCTCAGGATGCTGTCCGTGCGGCGCTGCACCTCAGCCTTTACCTTTTCGATGTCGATGGTCTTGAATTCGCCGTCGCGGTAGAGGATTTCGCCGTCCACCATGGTCATGCGGATGTCCGCGCCCTGTGCGGCATAGACCACGTTGCACGCCGCGCTGGTCATCGGGGTGAACTGCGGCGTATCCGTGTTCAGCACGCACAGGTCAGCGCGCATGCCGACGGCGAGCAGGCCGCTGTCGTCGCGGCCCTGACTGAGCGCACCCGCCCGCGTTGCCGCATGGAGCACCTCAGCCGGGGTGATGATGGTCGGGTCGCGGAAATAGCCCTTGTAGACCACGCCGAACAGGTACATATCCTGCATGATGTTCAGATTGTTGTTGGACGCCGCGCCGTCCGTGCCGAGCGCGACATTGATGCCGCTCTCGAGCATCTTCGGCACGTTCGCATAGCCCGAGGCCAGCTTGAGATTGCTCGCCGGGCAGCACGCGACCGTCACGCCGTGTCTTTTCAGAATATCGAAATCCTCGTCCTCGAGCCAGACGCAGTGCGCCGCCGTCGTCGGAGAATCAAAGATGCCGTGCTTCTCCATGTACGCCGCCGGGGTCAGGCCGTGACGGCCCTTGCACTCCTCGTGCTCGGTCTGCGTCTCGGACAGATGGATCTGGATGCGCGCACCGGTCTCACGGGCGTGCTGCGCGACCGCCTCGACGATCTTCGGATTGGAGGTATACTCGCCGTGGATGCACAGATCGCCGATCAGACGGCCGTTGTTCGCGCCGTTCCACTCGCCGCGCAGGCGCACATTGTCGCGGTAGGCCGGCAGGTCGGTGTAGTCGCTGTCGTCGAACACGGTCAGGCCGCGGCTCAGATTGCACTTGATGCCGCTCTCGAGGATAGCCGGGACCATGCCGCCGAAGAAAAAGTACATATCAGAAAACGACGCCGTGCCGCTCGCGAGCATCTCCGAGATGGCGAGCAGCGTGCCGTAGTAAGCGGCCTCGTCGTCGATCTGATCCTCGAACGGGAATACCTTCTCCCCGAGCCAGCGCTGGAGCGGCAGGTTCTCCGCGTAGCCGCGCAGCAGCGTCATGGGCGCATGGCTGTGGACGTTGTAGAAGGCGGGCATGAGCAGGCGGTGGCGGCCGTCATAGCGCTCGCCGAAGTCCTCCTCCGGCTCGGACGCGCCTATGTAGGCGATGCGGCCGTCCTTCACGCCGACATACTGATTTCTTTTCGTCTCAAACTTTTCGTCCAGCAGGTCAATGTTGCAGAATAGCATAGTTTTCTCCTTTATATATGGTTTTCGCAGTCCTTTTATGATGTATCGGAGGATTTCCACAAGATACGTTCATCGGCACGGCATAGGTGGAAAACCGCACGCCGAGCTCGGTGTTGAAATGGTCGATGGATTTCATCAGACCGATGCAGCCGACCTGAAACAGATCATCCGGCGACTCACCTCTGTCGCGGAAGCGCTGCACGACGCTCAGAACGAGCCGCAGATTGCCGCGGATGAGCTCGTCTCGCGCTCCCCTGTCGCCCGCCGCGGCGCGTCTCAGCAGTGCGTCCGTCTGCGCGCCGGAATAGACGGGCAGCTCGGATGTGTTCACTCCGCAGATTTCAACCTTTGCCTGCATGAAAAAGACCTCCTGTCGCGTGCCGGCTCTCGCAAAAAGTCCGGCAGTTCTATCAGCATTTTCCCCCTGCGGCAGGCGGAATATACCGACGGAATTTTTTCGTGCAGCCGCGTTTTCGACCGTTTTTTCTTATAATTCGTGATAGTGCGGGATGATGTCCTCGTAATGGCCGTCCGGCATAAGAAAGCCGCCCGGGATGACGCCGAGCTGCTTGAAGCCGAGCCTGCGGTAAAGATGGAGCGCACTCGCGTTGGTCGCGACGACCGCGTTGAACTGGAGGATGCGGTAGCCGAGCGCCTTTCCCTGCGCCATGCTGTGCCGCACGAGCTGTTCGCCGATATGCCGGCCGCGCACGCCGTCCTTCACCGCATAGCTCGTGTTGCAGATATGGCCGCAGCGTCCGACGTTGTTCGGATGCAGGATGTACAGACCGACGATCTCGCCCGTCTCCGCGTCCTCCGCAAGGCCGGTGAACGACTGCGACCGGAAAAAGCTGTCCGCATTCTCCTCCGTCAGCTCCTCCCGCTGCGGAAAGGCTGCGCCGCCGCGCACGACCTCGTTCCATATCGCAGCTGCCGCGGCTGCGTCGTGTGTCTGGTACTGTCTGATCTCGATCTGCATCGCTGTGCACTCCTTTTGCTTTTGCCTGCTTACAGTATAGCATATCCCGCGCGAAAATGGAATTGCCGGGCGAATTTTACGTCGGCTCTTGTGAAATCTACCGCAGACGTATATAATAGATGCGTACAACAGTCTATTAAAGGAGGAATTTCCTTGCAGTTAGAACAAACTCTGCGGACGCTCACCGCGCTGCCTGCGGTCAGCGGTCACGAAGCGCAGGCGGCCGAGGCTGTGGCTGAGCTGTTCCGTCCGTACTGCGACACGGTCGAAGTGGACAAAAACGGCAATATGCTCGGCTTCAGGTCCTGCGGACGCAAAAACGCAAAGACCGTGCTGCTCGACGCGCATCTCGACCAGATCGGCTTTCTCGTGACCGAGGTGCTGGACGGCGGCTTTGTCCGCTTCGCGCCGGTCGGCGGCGTCGATCCGCGCATGCTGCTCGGCGGCGAGGTCACGCTGCTCGCAGACGAGCCGCTCTACGGCGTCGTCTCCTGCATGCCGCCCCATCTGCTGAAGGCCGGCGAGCAGGACAAGGCCGTGCCCGTCAGCGAGATGGCGATCGACACCGGTCTCCTCGACGCCAAGAGCCGCATCCGTGTCGGCACGCCCATCGTGTTCGGTCAGACGCCGATTTCGCTCGCGGGCGATCAGCTCTGCAGCAAATGTCTGGATGACCGCGCCGGCATCGCGTCCATCCTGCTCACGATGAAGCAGCTCAAAAAGGGCAAAAAGCTGCGCTGCAACATCGCAGTGCTCATCAGCGCACAGGAGGAGGTCACCGGCCTCGGCGCACAGACCGGTGCGTTCGCTGTGCAGCCGGAATACGCCATCGCGGTAGACGTGACCCACGGCAGGACGCCGGACGGCCCGTCTGACGGCGTGTTCGACCTCGGCAGCGGCGCCGCCGTCGGCATGGGTCCGAACCTGCACCGCGGCCTGACAAAGGCGCTCATCCGGACCGCCAAGGCCAACGACATCGACTATTCGCTCGAGATCATGGAGGGCGACACCGGCACGAACGCCTGGACGATGCAGATCGTCGGACGCGGCATCGCGTGCGCGCTGCTGTCCATTCCGCAGAAATACATGCACACGCCGGTCGAGGTCGTCTCGCTTGCCGACGTAGAGGCGGTCGCGGACCTCATGGCGGCGTTCCTGCGCGAATTTGACGGGGAGGTGAAGGCATGATCGAACTGATGAAGGAGCTGTGCGCGCTGCCCGGCCCGTCCGGCTGTGAGGACGCGGTGCGTGCGTTCGTGCTCAAAAGGGTCAAGCCCTTCGCGGACGAGATCCGGACCGACGCCATCGGCAACGTGATGGTATTCCGCAGGGCAGAAAGGCGCTCGACCGTCCGGTCGCCGTGTGCGCACACATGGACGAGGTCGGCGTGATCATCAAAAAGATCACCGAGGACGGTATGCTAAAATTCGGCTTTGTCGGCGGCGTTGATCCGCGCGTTGTCATCGGCCGTCCGGTGCGCTTCGGTGATGTTCCGGGCGTCATCGGCATCAAGGCCGTCCATCTGACGACCGCCGCCGAGCGCCGCACCATGCCGAAAACAAAAAATCTCTATATCGACATCGGCGCGACGAGCCGCGCTGCCGCGGAAAAGCTGGTATCGCTCGGCGATTACGGCGTATTCGACTCCGCTGTTGTCGAGTTCGGCGACGGCCTAATCAAGGCCAAGGCGATCGACGACCGTGTCGGCTGCGCCGCTCTGCTCCGCCTGCTCGAGGACGAGCCGCCCGTCGACACCTGGTTCTGCTTCACCGTGCAGGAGGAAACCGGCCTGCGCGGCGCGGCGAGCATGGCGTTCGCACTCGATCCGGGCTTTGCAATGGTGCTCGAGGGTACGACGGCGGCCGACCTCGCCGAGGTCGAGGGCGCTGACGCGGTCTGCCGCGTGCGCGGCGGCGTTGTGCTGCCGTTCATGGACGGCGCGACCATTTACGACGCGGCGCTGTTCGAGCTGCTGCGCGACGCCTGCATCAGGCGCGGCATCCCGTGGCAGACCAAGACCCGTGTTGCCGGCGGTACGGATGCCGGACGCATTCACAGGAGCCGTGCCGGTGTGCGCGTATGCGCCGCAGCGGCTCCGGTACGCTATATCCACTCGCCGTCCTCTGTGGCGGCAAAGGCCGACTGCGAGGCAGTCCTCGCGGCCGCCCGTGCATTTCTTGAAGAACTCGGAGGGGACGACGAATGAGCAAGGTTTTTGATTTATGGAAGGAAGTAGGCGGCGCATTTGGCCCGTCCGGCCGTGAGGATGCGGTACGCGAGACCATCGCAGGTATCGCAGGCGCATATATTGACGACATTACGACCGACGCGCTCGGCAACCTGATCTGCCGCAAAAAGGGCGCCGGCAAAAAGGTGCTGTTCGCCGCGCACATGGACTCGATCGGCGTTGTCGCGACCTATATCGACGAGAACGGCTTTATCCGCTTCTCGCAGGTCGGCGGCCTGTACTACGCGGATCTCGTGAACATCACCGTCCGCTTCGCCAACGGCACGCGCGGCGTGATCTCCTTCGAGGAAAAGACCCCGATGAAGGACATGACCCTCGCGCATATGTTCATCGACATCGGCGCAAAGAACGCCGAGGAGGCGAAAAAGCTCGTGCAAATCGGCGATTTCGCGGTATTCGAAGCGCCGCGCTTCGAGCAGAACGGCGTGCTCTGCGGCCCGTACCTCGACAACCGCATCGGCTGCGTGACGCTCCTGCTGATGATGGAGCAGCTGGCGGAGGCCGAGACCGAAAACGACCTGTATTTCGTGTTCACGGCACAGGAGGAGGTCGGTCTGCGCGGCGCAGGCGCGGCGGCGTTCGCAGTCGAGCCGGATGTAGCGATCGCCGTTGATGTGACCGACACGGGCGACCTGCCCGAGATGAAGACCGCGATGGCGGTCGAGATGGGCGGCGGCCCGGCCGTCAAGGTCATGGACCGCTCGGTCATCTGCTCTCCTGCGGTCTGCGCCGGCCTCGAAAAGGCGGCAGAGCTGCTCGGCATTTCCACGCAGCGTGAAATCCTCCAGTGCGGCGGCACGGATACTGCGGCGCTCCAGAAGGCGCGCGCAGGCGTCGCGGCCGGTGCGGTCTCCATCCCGACCCGCTATATCCACTCCCCGAGCGAGATGTGCGCGGTCTCCGATGTCGAGCAGTCGGCCGCTCTGCTTGCGAAATTCGCCGTTCTGTAACCATCGGGGATTTCAACCGTTAAAAATTTTCGTTGTTCGCCGCTTCACTTTTGTGAACAATGAACGATGATAAAAATGCCGTTCTGCGGTAATATAAATACAGCAGCAAGGAAGCTGAACCCAATGTGGGCGTTCGGTTCCTTGCTGTTTTTTGATTATCGCGAAACTAACGCTTCGCCGGCACTCAGTGTTCTGACTACGCAGAACACAAGTCGTCCGAAAGTTCCCATGCGGAAACCATCTCCCTCCGGAAGCATAAAAATCGCTGCACGATTTCTATTTCATGCGCACTGCCGCGCGGCGGCTGTGATTGCATGAAATGAGCTTCATCGACAGTCTGACCTCTTCCGCTTTATCCTCTTTCCCTTTTTGCCCACACCTTACCTACATACTACTCTTTGTCCGAGGCCGTTTCATCTCTTCACAAGTGAAGCGGCTTCGGGCAATTTTTTCTGCTTTTTCGCGCTTCCCGTTTTCGGCATCACCTGCCCCGCCTGCCGTGGTAAGATAGACGTACCGAATGAGAGGGGGGGCGGCGGTGGTCGTGTATCTCGATGTGCTGTTTTTCACGAACGTGCTGATGGACTGGGTGACGCTGCTCGCGGCGGCGCGGCTCGGCGGCGCAAAAGTCAGACAGGGGCGGCTTGCTCTCGCCTCTCTGCTCGGCGGCGTGTATGCCGCAGGGGCGGCGCTACTCCCTCTCCTCGCCGCTCTGCCCGTGCGCGTGCTCGCAGGCGCGGCGCTCTGCCTTGCGGCGTTCTGCGGCGAACGGGCGCTTATTCGGCTCGGCGGCCTGTATTTTCTGACCGCCGCCGCGTTCGCCGGACTCGCCGCAGCGCTCGGCGCGGTCTCGGAACGGCGGCTGCTGTTCGGCGCAGGGTATTACTTTGCTGTTCCGCTGCGTCTGCTGCTGCTCGCGGCGGCGCTCGGCTACACGCTCAGCGGCATCCTGCTGCGCGGCGACGCAAAGCACGGCTCCATACGGCGCGACATCCGTCCGCTCACCATATGCTTTTCCGGCCGCGAACGGCGCGTGCGCGTGCTGGAGGATACCGGCCACTCGCTGACCGAACCGGTCTCGGGAAAGCCGGTGCTCATTCTGTGCCGCGGCGAGGCGACGCTGCTGCTGAACGACCCGCTCGACGGTGATGCCGCGCATCAGCTCACCGCCCTGCCGGCCGAGACGGCGGCGCACTGCGGTCTCGTGCCATACCGCGCCGTCGGGACAGAGAGCGGCCTGCTGCTGTATTTCCGCCCGGACCGCGTGCTGGAGGCCGACGGCACAACGCTCGACTGCGTGTGCGCTGCCGGTCCGCCCGGCTTCGAGTCCGGACAGTACGAGGGCCTGATCTGTGTGTGAAAGGGAGAAAATCATGAAACTTGAACAAATCCTTGCGTTTCTCAGGCAGCTTCGCCGTCTGCCTGCCGTCTATTACATCGGCGGCAGCGAAATCCTTCCTCCGCCTCTGCCGCCCGAGGAGGAGGCCGCCGCGGCCGCGGCCTGTCAGGCCGGTGACGAAGGCGCACGCCGCACGCTCATCGAGCACAATCTCCGTCTTGTCGTTTTTCTCGCGCGCAAGTTCGAATCGAGCGGCGTGGGCACGGAGGATCTGATCTCGATCGGCACGATCGGTCTCATCAAGGCGGTCAGTACCTACCGCAGCGACCGCAAGGTCAAGCTCGCCACCTATGCCTCGCGCTGCATCGAGAACGAGATCCTGATGTATCTGCGCAAGATCGCCGGGCGCCGCGCCGAGGTCTCGTTCGACGAGCCGCTGTCCTCGGACTGGGACGGGAACGAGCTGCTGCTCTCGGACATTCTCGGCACCGAGCCAGACAGCGTCATGCGCCCGCTCGAGGACGATGTCGACCGTGCGCTGCTGCTGCGCGCGCTTTCCCGGCTGCCGCCGCGCGAGCGGCAGATCATCTCCATGCGCTTCGGCATCGACCTGCCCGAGGCCATGACGCAGAAGGAGGTCGCCGACCGCCTCGGCATCTCGCAAAGCTATATCTCCCGTCTCGAAAAGCGCATCATCGCAAAAATGCGCCGGGATATCGTCTCGCAGATCTAATGAACATATTAAAACAAGTCTATTTTCAGCAGCCGCGCGGCAGCGCGCATAAAAAGCGTTTGCCGCGCAAACGCATGAGCCCGTAGGCCTCTATCCTCAAAAATATTCAATGAGAGCAACCGGGGACATGCGCCTCGGTTTTCATACTTCTGGCGGCAGAAAGTTTCCGAACGGGAACTTTCTGCCGCCCCGTGTTCTGCGAAGTCAGAACACATCTTGTCGGCAAAAACGCTGGTTTTGCGACAGATATAAAAGTCCCCTGAGATCGCTCCGGCGATGATGTCCTGCAATTCCTTATACCGCTGCAGGATGCGCTGCACGTCGCGCGCCACCTCGTAGTGTTCGCGGCCCACCACGTCCGGCGTCAGGATGCGGGAGTTGGACTCCAGCGGGTAATGCCCGTGCCGACGGTCAGGATACGCGAGGACGAGTCGAGCGGATCCACAGCCGGATAAATGCCCAGGCTGGAAATGCTGCGCGACAGCACTGTCGTCGCGTCCAGATGGGCGAACGTGGTGGCCGGGGCGGGGTCGTCAGGTCATCGGCAGGGACATACACGGCCTGCACGGAAGTAATGGAGCCCTTTCTTTGTGGAGGTGATGCGCTCCTGCAGCGCGCCCATTTCCGTGGCCAGCGTGGGCTGGTACCCACGGCGCTGGGCATACGGCCCAGCAGGGCGGAAACCTCGGAACCCGCCTGGGTAAAGCGGAAGATGTTGTCGATGAACAGCAGCACGTCCTGGTTTTCCTCGGTCACGGAAATACTCGGCCATCGTCAGACCCGAAAGGCCCACGCGCATACGTGCTCCGGGCGGCTCGTTCATCTGGCCGTAGACCAGCGCCGTTTTGGAAAGCACGCCGCTCTCCTTCATCTCGTTGTACAGGTCGTTGCCCTCGCGGGTGCGCTCGCCCACGCCTGTGAATACCGAAAGGCCGCCGTGCTGCTTGGCAACGTTGTTGATCAGCTCCATGATCAGCACGGTCTTTCCCACGCCTGCGCCGCCGAACAGACCGATCTTGCCGCCCTTGGCGTAGGGGGCGATGAGTCCACGACCTTGATGCCTGTTTCCAAAATCTCGGTGGTGGACTCCTGCTCCTCATAAGCGGGCGGCTGGCGGTGGATGGGCCAGCGCTCCTCCCCCTCGACCAGGCGGCTTGTTATCTACCGGCTGGCCGAGAAGGTTGAAGATACGGCCCAGGCTTGTCACCCACGGGAACGGTGATCGGGCCGCCGGTATCGGTTGCCTTCATGCCGCGCATCAGGCCGTCGGTGGACTCCATCGCGATGCAGCGCACGGTATCCTGACCGATATGCTGCGCAACCTCGACCGTGATGACATGGCCGTTGTTGTCGATCGTGATGGCATTCAGCAGCTTGGGCAGCCCGTCGGGGAATTTAATGTCCAGCACAGGCCCGGTGATCTGGGTGACTGTGCCGATATTCTGATTGCTCATTGGCTTGTCTCCTTTGAATAGGATGAAAACAGCTTTCGGCTGTGTGCGCCTGCGCTTCGCGCGGCCCCCTGCGGGGGGTAGGCTTGAATCGCCCTGCTGGCGATTAAGCCCTGTCCTCACCCGAGCCGGCCACGATCTCCGTGATCTCCTGCGTGATGGCGCCTTGACGTGCACGGTTGTAGGACAGGTTCAGATTTTCGATCATCTCGCCCGCGTTGTCGGACGCAGCCTCCATTGCCATGCGGCGCGCAGACTGCTCGGAGCAGTAGCTTTCGACTACCGCGCCGTACAGCACGCCGTACAGGTATTCGGGGATCACTGCGTTGAACACCGCCTCCGGCGAGGGATCATACTCGGTCAGCACATGTGCGCCGCCCTTGTCCGCGTTCTCCTTTCGCTCGAAGCTGACCGGCAGAAGCTGGATACACTTCGCCTCCTGCTGGAGCGGAGAGACAAATTCGGTGTAGCAGAGGAAAACCTCGTCTGCCCTGCCCGAACAGAATGCCTCGACCAGAGACCCGACGATCTCGTGCGTATCGCTGATGCGCATGGTCTCGGCAACGCCGGGGTAGTCCGCCGCGACCGGCCACTGACGCTTGGCGTAATGCTCCTGCGCCTTTTTGCCGATCGTGATGACCGAGGCGTTCCTGCCCTCCATCTCGGCGGCGGCCAGCTTGAACACGTTCGAGTTGTAGCCGCCTGCCAGACCGCGGTCGCCCGCGATGACGATGTACAGGCTGTTCTTTACCTCACGGCGTCGGGTGTAGACCGAGTCGCTGTCGCGCGTGACAGAGGCCAGACGCGCAACAGTCTCATACATGGCGTTGAAGTACGGACGCACGCTCAGGGCGCGCTCCTTTGCGCGGCGCATCTTGGAGGACGCGACCAGCTCCATCGCCTTTGTGATCTGCATGGTGGACTGCACCGATTTGATACGGCGTTTGATGTCCTTCATGTTTCCGGATGCCATTGTTCAGTCCCTCCCTGCTGTTTTTAATGCTCGGAAAGGAACTTTTTCTTAAATTCCTCAATGGCCTGCGTCAGTCTGGACTTGATGTCGTCCTCGAGCTTGCCCGTGGCGCGGATGGTCTCCGGAATATCGCCATAGGTGCCGTCGATGTACTCGAACAACTCCTTCTGGAACGTGCCGATCAGCTCTACCGGAATATCGAGCAGCTCGCCCGAAACGACGGCAAAGATGATGATGACCTGCTTTTCGACCGGGATCGGACTGTTCTGCGGCTGCTTGAGCACCTCCACAATGCGCTCGCCCTGATTGACGGCGCTTCTTGGTATCCGCATCCAGGTCCGACCCGAACTGGGCGAAGGACTGCAGCTCACGGTACTGGGAATACGTCAGCTTCAGCGTACCCGCCACCTTTTTCATTGCCTTGATCTGGGCGCTGCCGCCCACGCGGGACACGGAAATGCCCGGGTTGACGGCCGGCATGACGCCGGAGTGGAACAGCTCGGTCTCCAGGAAGATCTGGCCGTCCGTGATCGAGATGACGTTCGTCGGGATGTAAGCCGAAACGTCGCCGGCCTGCGTCTCGATGATGGGCAGCGCGGTCAGAGAACCGCCGTTCTGGATGTTCGCCGCGCGCTCGAGCAGACGGGAATGCAGATAGAATACGTCGCCCGGGTATGCCTCGCGTCCTGGCGGACGGTGAAGCAGAAGGGAAAGTGCACGGTAAGCTACCGCGTGCTTGGACAGATCGTCGTAGATAACGAGGACGTCCTTGCCCTTGTGCATGAAATACTCGCCGATTGAGCAGCCTGCATACGGCGCGATATACTGCAGCGGCGCAGACTCGGATGCGGTCGCGGCGACGATGCAGGTGTAATCCATCGCACCGTTCTTCGCAAGCGTCTCGGCTACCTGCGCGACGGTCGAACGCTTCTGGCCGATCGCGACGTAGACACAGACAACGCCCGTGCCCTTCTGATTGATGATGGTGTCCAGGCAGATCGCGGTCTTACCGGTCTGGCGGTCGCCGATGATCAGCTCGCGCTGGCCGCGGCCGATGGGGATCATGGAGTCGATGGCCTTGATGCCGGTCTGCAGCGGCACGTTTACCGGCGCGCGCTCGATGATGCCCGGAGCCGGGCACTCGACCGGGCGGGACTCGGTCGTGTTGATGGGGCCCTTGCCGTCGATCGGCTTGCCCAGCGCGTCTACGACGCGGCCGAGCATCGCTTCACCGACAGGAACCTCGACGATGCGCTTGGTGCGCTTTACCGTGTCGCCCTCACGGATATTCTGGTCGGAACCCAGGATAACGGCGCCGACGAGATCCTCCTCAAGGTTCTGCGCCATGCCGTATACGCCGCCCGGAAACTCGAGCAGCTCACCCGACATGCAGTTCTCCAGACCATGGATATGCGCGATGCCGTCGCCTACGGTGACGACCGTACCGACGTCAGTCAGCCTGATCTGGCTCTGGTAGTGCGTGATCTGCTCTTTAATAATATTGCTTATCTCTTCGGGGCGTAATTCCATAAAGTCACCTACTTCCTTACGCGATAGTGTTGGTCAGCCGCGCGGCAAGCTCGCTGAGGCGAGTGCGCAGGCTCGTGTCGAACTGCTCGTTGTTCACCTTGACAACGATGCCGCCGATGATCTCGGGATCGACCGACGTTTCGAGCACGACCTGCCTGCCGGTGACGGCCTGCATTTTGTTCTTCAGCCTGTCGCGCAGCGCGTCGCTCATCGGCACAGCCGTGACGGCGCAGACCTCCGCGATGTTGTTTTCGAAATAATACTGCTCCTTATACGCCTCGCGCATCTCGTGGATGAGGCCGATACGGCCCTTTTCGGTCGTGAGCATGAGAAAATTCAGCATAAACGGCCGGATTTTCCCCTCAAATACCGTTTTGAGGACGTTCTGCTTGTCCTCAAACGCGATGGACGGGGTGGTGAGCAGCTTGAGGAAATCGGGGTTTTCGCGGAACGCGCCGCAGACGGCGGTCAGCTCCTCGAGATACTCCTTTTCCTGTTTTTCGTCCTTTGCGACCTCATAAAGGCTCTGCGCATAACGTTCGCTTACAATATCAGCCATGCGCGATCACCCTACCTTGTCGATGAAATCTTCGATGAAACGCTCGTGGTCGGCCTCCTTGACGTCGCGCTCGACGACCTTGGACGCGATCATGACGGACAGGCTCGCAACCTCGTCCTTCAGCTCGTTCATGGCCTTCTTGCGCTCCTGCTCGATGGTGGTCTCGGCCTTCTTCATCATAGCGGCAGCCTGCTGCGAGGACTCCTTGAGGATTTCCTCGCTGCGCACGGTCGCGCGGCGGGTAGCGGAGCCGACGATCTCGGCTGCCTCCTCCTTCGCCTTCGAGAGACGCTCGGTGTATTCCGTGCGCTTCTGTTCCGCCTCGGTCTGTGCCTGCTCGGCGGCGGAGTAAATGGTCTTTACCTCCTCCTCACGCTGAGCGAGCATTTTGCGGACCGGCCCGAACAGGAACTTCTTGATGATCGCAAACGTGATGAGCGTATTGCACATCGTCACGAGAATCTCCCACCAGCCGATGCTGACAAAAGCCTCGTAAATTGCCTGTTGCACAGGTTTACCTCCTTCCCGAACGGAAGTATTCTCCGTTTCGTTTCAATGCACAGCGATGCACTGTGCCGGTTCTGTCTGTACCGATCAGAACTGGCCGACGAACGGGTTGGCAAACAGCAGGATCAGCGCAATAACCAGCGCGTAAATACCGGTAGACTCTGCCATGGCGATACCAAGGATCATGGTACGGGTGATATCGCCCTGTGCCTCGGGCTGACGGCCGATCGCGGAGCAGGCCTGACCTGCTGCATAACCCTCGCCGATACCAGGGCCGAGGCCGGCGATCATCGCCATGCCTGCACCCAGAGCGGACATACCTGCTACGAATGCTTTGGGATCCATACTTTTATTCCTCCTGAAATGATTTTCGTTCAGATTTTTGTGGTTGGTTCAGCTTTTTCTCAGCTGCCGCGTGCGTCTCCGACGTATGCCATGGTCAGCATACTGAAAATGAACGCCTGCATGCAGGCTGTGAAGCAGTCAAAATACAGCGACAGAACGCCCGGAAGGCCGATCTGAAGCAGCGGAACGGGCAGGAAGCCCAGAACCGCGTTCGACAGGACCTTGAGCGCGCCCATGATAAGGGTCGTGATGACCAGGCCGCCTGCCATGTTGCCGAAGTGACGGAACGACATGGAGACCGGGGTCGCGATCTCGCTCAGGACGTTCAGAGGCGCCATGACGAAGATCGGCTCGAGGAAGCCCTTGAGGTAGCCCTTGATGCCGCCGAACTTGATCTTGTTGTAGGTGATGAGTATAAACGTGATGATCGCCCAGCCGAGCGTCGTGTTCAGGTCTGCGGTCGTAGAACGCATCCAGAACAGGCTGGCCAGCGAGCCGAACAGCGAGCTCATCATGAGCGTCATGATGTAGGGCGAGAACGCTCTGCATCCCTCTCCCATCGTGCTGTCTACCAGACCGTCGATCATGAGCACCGCCTTCTCCGCGAAGGCCTGCTTGCCCTTCGGGATCTTTTCCATGCGGCGCGTCAGAAAGATGCACAGGAAGAGGATGAATGCCATGATGATCCACGAGTTCCTCATGGTCTCGGTGATCGGCAGGCTGGTGTTGCCGAACAGATAACCCAGTATTTCGGGGCCGTTTATTGCAACATTCACCGCCTAACCTCCTTTCCTTTGGAGTGCGTCAGATGCCGTTTTCCTCTCCGCCCTTTCGCACGGAGGGGTGCACCTGCTGCCAGAGAAGAATGAGCTTCGGGAAGAAGAGCGGCAGGATCGCCGCAAGCGGCTGGAGCTGCGGCAGCCTGATCGCCGCAAAGACCGCCGCGCCGGTGAGCAGATAGCGGAAAAAATATCCGCGCCGTACAATACGAGTGCCCTGTGCCGGCGGAAACAGAACGGCTCTTGCCGCGCTCCGTCCGATCATGGCAAAAAGAAGGATCGAGTACGCCGTGCCCGCGAGCAGGCTGACGCCTGTCCGCAGAGGCTCGAAGCCTGCGAGCAGCAGGATGCCGAACGCGATAAGCGCGAGCGGCGCCATGCCGCGCGCGAGACGCGCGGTCTCTTCACGGACGATCTCATATCCCTTCAATGCCATTTCTCCTTTCGTTCACTTTCTCTGGCCTTGCGCTCGGTCAGTCTGAGGAAATCCCGCAGACTGCATGCTGCCACTGCAATGCCGAGCACGATGCCGATGATCACGGTGCCGTTACCGAGTGCGAAGCGGCGTTTGAGCCACAGCGCGGCAAAACAGCAGAGGATCGGCGGCGTGACCACCGATACGCCTACCTGCGTAAAATAGATGAGGTAGCGCAGCACGCTCCAGTGGTTTTGCTTTTTCGTCAACGGCATTCCCCCTGCCCTGTGATAATTTTTGATATGCTGAGCACAATTTGTGTCTAATGTTCTTTCGGCAAACTGTCCTCTCTCCCAGATATCATCCCTATTATACCTAATGCACTCAAAATGTGAAAGCCTTTTCATCAAAATTTTATAAAAAAATTTTTGTGCCCTTTTGTCATCATAGGCACTTTGCATAAATTTAATGTTGCATTTATATGTATTCTGCTGTTTTTTCTGTGCAAGAGTACCAGAATATCATGCGTATGCGAATTTTTCGCCCGCAATCGTTTGCGGTCCCGCCGCATCCGGCGTCGGCCCGGCTCTCTGCGGCCTGCTCTCTTTCTCATTCTGCGAAATCCGGGCATGAAAAAAGCGCGTCTGTTATCACGCGGCTCCGTCTGTCCGGATAAAATAAAAAGCAGCAAGCCCAAGCTCACTGCTTTTTATAAGTAAAATCAGATCAGAGGTACTTCTTCATACCCTCGGTAGCTGCTGCCGGATCCTCGCTCAGAGAAACAACGAAGTTGACCGTGTGCTTCTCGGAGAATGCGCTCAGCTCGTCGAGGAAGGTCTCAGCCTTGGCTGCGTCCTTCTCGCCGGTGATCTTGTACAGACCGTCGATGAATACGCGGGTGATGTCGTAGTTGCCGGCATGGATGCCGCCGACAAAGCCGAGCAGGCCATCGTAGCCCTTGACCGGGTACTCCTTTGCGTCGATCAGGCGAGCGTCGTGCGAGATATCGAAAGTCAGCTTATCGCCGCGCGAAATGCAGACAACACTTCCCTTTTCTTCTTTTACTGCAGCGTTTACCTGATCAATGAGCTCCTTGGTCTTGCCGGAGCCGGTGCCGCCGATAATAAGTTTTACCATAGTTTTGTCCTCCCAACCTTTGAGGTTGCTATTAGTGTACCATAGATTTACCAAAATCGCAAGCCGGATTTGCAAATCTTTCGTCAAAAAGTACGCAGTCCGAAAACGCCGCCCCGTGTATCACGCTTCCGTTCCCGTGACCGAGCGCACGAAACGGCCGAACAGATCGAAAACCGTGACCGCCTCCACGCTCTCCGCCGCGCACAGCGGCACGGTCAGCAGGGTTTCTCCGCCGGTTCTGACGATCAGCTCGCCAACCTGCTGTCCTTCCTCGACGGGCGCGGTCAGGCTTTCGGGTACCCTTCGCTCGGCCTCGACCGTGGATACCGCGCTCTTTTCGAGCACGCAGACGCTGTCTCCCTCCATGCGCAGCGCGACTGTGTCCGCGCGCCCCAGTGTGACCGGAACGGCCGCGCAGCTCTCCTCCGGCGGAGTCCACGCAGTGAAGTTTGCGAAGCCGTAGTTCAGCAGGGCTGCCGCGTCCGCCATGCGGTCCTCCTTGGTCGGGGCGGCCATGACCACCGCAACAAGGCTCAATCCTTCCCGTTCCGCACTTGCGGAGATGCAGAACCCGGCCTCGCGGATATAGCCGGTCTTGAGGCCGGTCAGGCCCTTGTAGCTGCGCAGCATCTTGTTCGTGTTCGCGAGCGCGAATTTTCCGCCCCGGATGCTGTCCATCCAGATGCCCGTGTAGTCGAGTATCTTTGGATGGCGCAGCAGCTCGCAGGAAATGAGCGCGAGGTCTCGCGCGGTCGTGAGCGTCCTCTCGCCCTCGCCGTCCAGACCGTTGGCATTGATGAACGTTGTTCCCGTGCAGCCGAGCTCGCGCGCCCGGGCGTTCATCCGCTCGACAAAGGCCGCCTCGGTCCCTGCCAGATGCTCCGCCACCGCGACCGCGCAGTCGTTTGCCGAGCCGACCGCAATCGCCTTGAGCATCTCGTCGAGCGTCAGCTGCTCGCCCGGCTCGAGCCAGATCTGCGTGCCGCCCATCGAGCAGGCGTGCTCGCTGCCCGTTATCATGGTGTCGAGCGTCACCTCGCCGCGCTCGAGCGCCTCCATCGCGAGCAGCATGGTCATGATCTTGGTCACGGACGCCGGCTGGAGCTTCTCGTCCGCGTTCGATACATAAAGCTCCTGTCCGTTCGCCGCATACAGCGCGGCCGATTTCGCGTGCAGCGCCCCGAGCTCCGGCAGAGCCGCCGCATTCATAAGCAGCAGACCGAGCATCGCCGCCGCGCAGACCAGTTTTTTCACAACCGTCCACCCCTTTCGCCGCATTTTATGCGCTTTGTCTGCGCATTATGCCTTTTCTGCATTGACAAACGGTGCCCTGCTGCTTTATGATTAGATTGATCTTTTTCAAGGAGGGCACACAAGGTGCTTCAAAACATACAGATATTAGTCTCTCAGATCATCGTCATGTTCCTGCTCATCGGCGTCGGTGCGTTCTGCTACCGAAAAAAATACATCAACGATGACGGCGCCGGTCAGCTTTCCTTTATTCTGACACGAATTGTCGCGCCCTGCGTTGTCATCGACTCGTTTCAGCGTGAATTCGACCCCGCCCTCGGCAAGGCTCTCATCATTTCCGTTCTGTGCACGTGCACAGCCATGGGACTGAGCATTCTCGTCAGTCACCTCGTCTTCCGTAAAAACGGCTCGCACGCCAATTTCGCGGACAAGCGCTTCTGTGTCGTGTTCACCAACTGCGGCTTCATGGGTCTGCCGCTGCTCGACGCGCTGTACGGCTCGGAGGGTCTGTTCCTCGGCTCGGCGTTCATCATGGTGAACAACCTGCTGCTCTGGACCTACGGCGTAGGTCAGCTTTCCCGTGATGTGCCGCGCGCGGAGCGCCTCCGCAACACCTTTATCAATCCCGGCGTCATTTCCAACCTCATCGGTCTGTTCTGCTTTCTGACGCCGTTCAAGCTGCCGGTCGTTCCGGCAACGGCGGTCTCCTATCTCGCCTCGCTCAATACGCCCATCGCGATGATCGCGGTCGGCGCGTTCCTCGCGCAGTGCGACCTGCGCGAATGTTTCCGCGACACACAGGTCTACTTCGTTTCCGCGCTGCGCCTGCTCATCCTGCCGCTCATCACGCTCGCGGTTTTTCTGCTCCTGCCGCTCGATCACACGCTGCGCTGCTCCATGCTCATCAGCGCGGCGGCGCCGGTCGCGATGGCGGCCTCGCTGTTCGGCAAGACCTACGGCACGGATTACCTGTTCTCGACCCGCGCGACTGCGGTCTCGACCATTTTTTCCGCCCTCACCATCCCGGCGATGGTCGCGCTCTGTCAGCTGCTCGGCGGCTGAGACTGTCAAAAAAACAGCAAAACGGCTCTCCCTTTTCCTTCCGGGAGAGCCGTTTTTTTATTCATCCTTCAAAAGCCACGGGTCTGCGATGCCGAACGCGCGGAAATTCATCTGCGCCTCATTCAGGCTGAGGCCGTTGTTCTGATCGCTCGGCGCATCCGGATCATCCTCGACATCATAATCGATCTCCCACATGCACACCGGGCAGATATAGCCCCACGAGGGATTTTCCGGAATATCCGCGCCGCAGCAGGGACATGGCTCTGTCGGCATTTCGGGCAGAAAATCAGCAGGGAGACCGGTCTCGTCACATTCTTCCTCTGCGTCCTCGTCGATAGCATCCGGACGGAAATATGGCTCGGGAGTCCGGTCTCTCTCCTCGTTTTCCTGGTTCAGCCATGCTTCCGTGTCCGGAAAATAACGGTAATCACTCAATTTCGATCATCACCGGGCAGTGATCCGAGCCGAACACATCGCTCAGAATGGACGCGCTCTTAACGCGGTCGACAAAGCGGCTGGACACAAGGAAATAGTCGATACGCCAGCCTGCATTCTTCTCGCGTGCGTGAAAGCGGTAGCTCCACCACGAGTACGCACCCTCCAGCTCCGGGTAAAAATGACGGAAGGTATCCGTGAAGCCGGCGTCGAGCAGCTCGGTCATCTTGCCGCGCTCCTCGTCCGAAAAGCCGGCATTCTTCCGGTTGGTCTTGGGGTTCTTGAGGTCGATCTCCTCATGCGCGACATTCATATCGCCGCACACGATGACCGGCTTATCCTTGTCCAGACGGCACAGATAGTCGCGGAAGGCGTCCTCCCACCGCATACGGTAATCCAGCCGCTTGAGGCCGTCCTGCGCATTCGGCGTGTAGACCGTGACCAGATAAAATTCGCCGTAGTCCGCCGTGATGACGCGGCCCTCATGGTCGTGCTCGTCGATGCCGAGACCGAGCGTCACAGACTGCGGCTCGGTCTTTGTGAAGAGCGCCACGCCCGAGTAACCCTTTTTCTCCGCCGAGTTCCAGTATTCGTGATAGCCGCCCTCGAGCGGCACATCCGCCTGCCCCTGCTGCATTTTTGTCTCCTGCAGACACAGCATATCCGGCTGCTGCTCCGCGACAAACTCCAGAAAGCCCTTGCCCATGCACGCGCGCAGGCCGTTCACATTCCATGAAATGAGTTTCATTCTTTCCGCTCCCTTCGAGTCTAAAAAACGGAGAGCCGGCTGCGGCCGGCTCTCCGCCTTGCTTCATGTTACCTGTTCAGAATGCCGCTCTCAGCAATCCTGCGGACGACTTCCTGCATCCTCTCGGGCGGAACGACGAGCGCCATGCGAACATAGCCTTCGCCGTGCCTGCCAAACGCGCTGCCCGGAACGACGATCACGCCGGTCTTTTCGAGCAGGTCGAGCGCGAACTCCGCCGAGGAGGCGTAGCCCTCCGGCACCTTCGCCCATACGAACATCGTACCCTGCGCGTCGGGAACGTTCCAGCCGATGCTGCGCAGACCGCCGCACAGCGCGTCGCGGCGCGCCATGTAGCCCTTGCGGTTGCGCATGACGATGTCCTGCGGCCCGTTCAGCGCCGCCACAGCGCCTGCCTGAATGGGATAGAACGTGCCGTAGTCGATCTGCGAGCGGAATGCACGGAAGCGCGCGATCAGCTCACGGTTGCCGACAACAAACGACACGCGCATGCCGGTCAGATTGTAGGTCTTGGAGAGCGAGTTGAACTCAACGCCGACCTCCTTCGCGCCCGGAATAGACAGGAAGGACAGGCCGTCCGTGCCGTCGAGCATGAGGTCGGAATAGGCGTTGTCATGCAGCACGATCATGTTGTGCTCGCGTGCAAATAGCACGAGCTTTTCATAAAACGCGCGGTCGGCAACGGCCGTGGTCGGGTTGTTCGGGTAGGAAACGACGATCGCCTTGGCGCGCTCCGCAATATCCTCCGGAATATCGTTAAAATCGAGCTGCCAGTTATTTTCCTCACGCAGCGGATAGAGCGCAATGGTCGCACCGGTCATGAGCGGACCGAAGGTGAAGATCGGGTAGCCCGGGTCCGGCGCAAGAATGAGGTCGTTCGGCCCTGCAAACGCAAAGCCGATGTGCGCAAAGCCCTCCTGCGAGCCGGAAACCTGAATGATCTCGTCGTCCGCGAGATCGACGTCATAGCGGCGCTTGTACCACTTTTCAACGGCTTCGAGCAGCTCGGGAGTCTCGGTCAGCGAATACTTGTACATATCCGGATCGAGAGCGGCTCTGCTTACAGCCTCCATCACGTGCTTGTCCGGCTGGAAATCCGGCGTGCCGATCGATAGATTGATGACGTCAACGCCTTTTTCGATCAGCGCGCGTTTTTTTTCGTCCAGCTGATTGAAAATATTGCTCTCGACAGGTTCTCCTGCTTTCAAAAATTCCATGTTTGCTTATCTCCCTAAAATGAATTCCATAACCGTGCGGTTAAAGCGAGACGGCTGCTTCGCGGCGACAAAATGGTCGCCGTCGCGGAACACCTCGACGCGGCAGTGCGGAATATGCGCCGCCATCTCGCGCGTCTGCCTGTCCTTGATCATGTCATGTTCGCCGACAATGATGAGCGTCGGCATTTCGAGCCGGGCAAGGTCGTCCATGCGCACACCGTAAGGGTGCACCATGAGGCCGAGCACATCACGCCGACGCGCCGCCTTTCGGCTGATGCGGCTGAACAGCGAGGCTGCGCCGTAGCCGGCGAATGTTGTCAGCTGTACATACGGCTTAACGCCGAAGAACATTTCCACATTTGCGCCGTTGAGCACGAGTTTCCCGACCATGTCCGGCCATTGCAGCGCAAACTTGATTGCAAGGTTTCCGCCATCCGAAAAGCCGAGAAAAATGCCTTTTTGATGCCCTTGACATCCAGAATATGCTTGAGATCCTGTGCCATCAGGTCAAAGAGAGCCCCTTTGTTCCGCTGTCCGACGCGCCGTGACCGCGGCTGTCCACAGCGATCACACGCATGAAACGGGTAAATTCGGAAATCTGCGCATTCCAGTAAGAGCTGTCTTCACCGTTTCCGTGCAGCAGAATGAGCGGATGTCCTCGCCCGATATCATAGCAGGCGATACGGGCATCTCCGCAGTCAATATATTCCGGTTCATACCCGAACATAATCCTTCATACCTTTCCCTATTTTCACAGCCGAGCATGTGCAAATATGTATCCATCGTGTAAAATCTGCCTGTTGTTGGCTTTCAGGCAGGTCAAAACTCAATTAAGCCTTTGCAGATATAGTATACCACACAAAACCGATGGGGTAAAGCGACATTAGCGTCATTTTTTCACGCATTCTAATAGGCATGCGCCGGTCAGCCAAGGAGAATCTCGCGTAATTCATCGAGCGTATCAACGACAGCAGCCGCGCCGGCGGACACGAGCTCTTCCCGGCCGCCGAAGCCGAGCGTTATGCCGATGCAGGAAAGACCGCACGCGCGTGCGCCCTCAACGTCATGAAAGCGATCGCCGACCAGAACCGCATCATTACACTCCGCGATGCGGAGGGCATCGAGTGCCTGCTGAACGACCTGCGCTTTTGTTCCGATCTTTCCATCGAGCGACGCGCCGGAGACGTATTGTCACCGTAAATGAGCTTAACTACTGTGTTCGGAATGGGAACAGGTGTACCCTCATCACCATTAACACGCACTTACTTTTCTGTGTACAGAAAAGTAAGCAAAAGAAACTTCAATGTGCGCTTCGCGCAACCTTTCTGTATCAGAAAACTATTAGATTTTAACACATTCCTCACGTCTTGTCAACTGTTATTTTGGTGACCCGTGGGAGAATCGAACTCCCGTTTGCGGCGTGAGAGGCCGCCGTCTTAGCCGCTTGACCAACGGGCCATAACAGCAAGACCTTCGGTTTGTGCTCTTTGAAAGTCTCACCTGTGAGGTCATCTCTGACCTCACAAGCGTCTTTCCTGGTACACCATCACGGGCTCGAACCGTGGACCCACTGATTAAGAGTCAGTTGCTCTACCAACTGAGCTAATGGTGCATACTTTCTTGTGAACAAGAAAGTATACAAAGAAAACTTTACCGAGCGCTTCCGCGCTATACCTTCTATATTCACAACTGAAAGTGTCAGATTTTCTTCTTTACACCTTCAAAACTGAACAATCTTACTCGCAATCGCTATTCTTCTCGAGGTTACCTAACTTTTTAGGTCAAGCCCTCGGCCTATTAGTATCAGTCCGCTCCATACATTACTGCACTTCCACTCCTGACCTATCAACCTTGTAGTCTACAAGGGGCCTTACTCCCGAAGGATGGGAACACTTATCTCGAGGGGAGTTTCACGCTTAGATGCCTTCAGCGTTTATCTCGTCCGTACTTAGCTACCCAGCTATGCCCTTGGCAGAACAACTGGTGCACCAGCGGTACGTCCATCCCGGTCCTCTCGTACTAAGGACAGCTCCTCTCAATATTCCTGCGCCCGCAACAGATAGGGACCGAACTGTCTCACGACGTTCTGAACCCAGCTCGCGTACCGCTTTAATTGGCGAACAGCCAAACCCTTGGGACCGAATTCAGCCCCAGGATGCGATGAGCCGACATCGAGGTGCCAAACCTCCCCGTCGATGTGGACTCTTGGGGAGATCAGCCTGTTATCCCCAGGGTAGCTTTTATCCGTTGAGCGACGGCATTTCCATTCACATACCGCCGGATCACTAACTCCAACTTTCGTTACTGCTCGAACCGTCATTCTCGCAGTTAGGCTCGTTTATGCGTTTACACTCAGTGCACGATTTCCGTCCGTGCTGAACGAACCTTTGAGCGCCTCCGTTACTCTTTTGGAGGCGACCGCCCCAGTCAAACTGCCCACCTGACAATGTCCCCCGACCAGATTCATGGTCGCAGGTTAGAACTCCAATATCCCAAGAGTGGTATCCCAAGGACGGCTCCACGAACGCTGGCGCGCTCGCTTCCTAGCCTCCCACCTATCCTGTACATGGAATACCGAAGTCCAATATCAAGCTACAGTGAAGCTCCATGGGGTCTTTCCGTCTAGTTGCGGGAAACCGGCATCTTCACCGGTACTACAATTTCGCCGGGCGGGCTGTTGAGACAGTGCCCAAATCGTTACGCCATTCGTGCGGGTCAGAACTTACCTGACAAGGAATTTCGCTACCTTAGGACCGTTATAGTTACGGCCGCCGTTTACTGGGGCTTAAGTTCGCACCTTCGCTTGCGCTAAGCACTCCCCTTAACCTTCCAGCACCGGGCAGGCGTCACCCCCTATACGTCATCTTTCGATTTAGCAGAGAGCTGTGTTTTTGCTAAACAGTCGCTTGGGCCTTTTCACTGCGGCCTGCTCTCGCAGGCGCCCCTTATCCCGAAGTTACGGGGCCAATTTGCCGAGTTCCTTAACAACCCTTCTCCCGTTGGCCTTAGAATACTCATCCCTTCTACCTGTGTCGGTTTGCGGTACGGGCACCTTAGTATACACTAGAGCTTTTCTCGTCTCTCTCGCCAGTTACTTCCCTACTAAATTTCGGTCCCTTGCGCCCGGGGCAACCATCGCCCAGGATAACCTTAAAGAAAGCGTCCCTCTAGCTTAAAGTTCGGTGGTTACGGAATATCTACCGTATGTGCATCGCCTACGCCTTTCGGCCTGAGCTTAGCTCCCGACTAACCCTGGGCGGACGAACCTTCCCCAGGAAACCTTAGATTTTCGGCCATTATGATTCTCACATAATTCTCGCTACTTATTCCGGCATTCTCACTCGTATGCAGTCCACCAGTGCTTCCGCTCTGACTTCGCCCCGCATACGACGCTCCCCTACCCAATGTACAAAGTACAATGCCTAAGCTTCGGTTGAACACTTAGCCCCGTTACATTTTCTGCGCAAAACCACTCGACCAGTGAGCTATTACGCACTCTTTGAATGAGTGGCTGCTTCTAAGCCAACATCCTGGTTGTCTTCGCAGTTTCACATCATTTTCCACTTAGTGTTCATTTGGGACCTTAGCTGTAGATCTGGGCTGTTTCCCTTTTGACTATGAGACTTATCTCACACAGTCTGACTGCTATTCATCAATTATCCGGCATTCAGAGTTTGATAGGCTTTGGTAACCTCGCGGCCCCTAGACCATTCAGTGCTTTACCTCCGGTAATCTAAAATAACGCTAGCCCTAAAGCTATTTCGGGGAGAACCAGCTATCTCCGAGTTCGATTGGAATTTCTCCGCTATCCACAAGTCATCCCCGGCTTTTTCAACAGACGTGGGTGCGGCCCTCCACGGTGTCTTACCACCGCTTCAGCCTGCTCATGGATAGGTCGCCCGGTTTCGGGTCTAATACCTGCAACTTCATACGCCCTATTCAGACTCGCTCTCGCGGCGGCTCCGTAACTCCAGTACCTTAACCTCGCTGCAAATATTAACTCGGTGCTTGTAGGCAAGGTTTCAGGTTCTCTTTCACTCCCTCCCGGGGTACTTTTCACCTTTCCCTCACGGTACTGCTCCACTATCGGTCACTGAGTAGTATTTAGGCTTGGAGGATGGTCCCCCCATCTTCCCAGCGGGTTTCACGTGTCCGCTGGTACTCTGGATACTGCTAGCACTCAATCCTTTTCACTTACGGGGCTATCACCCTGTTTCGCTGCTCTTCCCAAAGCATTCAGTTAAAGATTAAAGTTACATATTGCAGTCCTAACCCCGAAGATATTGCTACCTTCGGTTTGGCCTCTTCCGCGTTCGCTCGCCACTACTAGCGGAATCTCGGTTGATTTCTCTTCCTCGCCCTACTTAGATGTTTCAGTTCAGGCGGTTCCCCACATGTACCTATG